>Ga0172381_10001756_pt1 | contig 24771 bp, 24 predicted proteins | sample Leawel6488metaG_FD_119754 | JGI IMG/M metagenome (GOLD analysis project Ga0172381, IMG submission 119754) | Leachate microbial communities from a municipal landfill in Southern Ontario, Canada - Leachate well 64-88 metaG | ecosystem: Engineered > Solid waste > Landfill > Unclassified | place... | reverse complement strand
TGTTCGTAATTGAAGCGGAAAACCGCGACGGCTTAGCGGAATATTTAAAGTCTAAGGGAATCGCCACTCTGATTCATTATCCTGTTCCAGTTCACAGACAACCCTGCTTCAAGGAGCACAATTCTTATTTGCCGGTCTTGGAAGATAAGATTAAAGTTATTTTGTCTTTGCCCATCCATCCCTTTTTATCAGTAAAGGAAATAAAATATATTTGTGCTAATATCAATGGTTTTTATAAATAATTATGAAAATATCTGTCATCACCTGCACCTTTAACAGCGCTAGGTATTTGGAAAAGAATATTAGTAGCGTCAAGAATCAAAGCTTTAAAAACTTTGAGCATGTTTTTATTGATGGCATGTCAACTGATGGGACCTTAGATATCATCAAAAAATATCAAACGGAGTTTCCGGAACGGGTTAAGTTTTTTCAATTTGCTCCTGGTGGTATTTCCAGAGCCATGAACCAGGGGATTGAGAAGGCCAGTGGTGAATATTTGATTCACTTGCATTCCGATGATAGTTTTTTCGATGGTGAAGTTTTGAATGATGTTGCTAAGTTTTTGGAGGCTAATAATAACCCCGATTGGATTTATGGACAGATTAATGTTTTAAGCGGGGAAGAGTCTCGCGGGTTTTTCCCGGTCAGAAAAATCTGGCAGAAATCGGAAAGGAAAAATTGTAAAAGCTATCTGTTAAAATTCTATAATTACATTCCGCACCAAGCCGTTTTTATTAAAAAATCAGTATTTGATAAATTTGGTAATTTTGATGAAACTATAAAATGCGGGATGGACCCCGATTTATGGCTTAGAATCAGAGCTAAAACGCGCTGGTTATTTTTTCGTCGGGTTATCAGTAATTTTTCTATCAGACCGGATGCTCAGTCATCAGGACTGAAGAATAAATCGGCTAACGAGAGGAATTATCTGACAGTAAGAAAAAGACATTTAAATAAATTAGAGCTCATTGTTGCTAATCTAGTTAATGGGTTGATAAAGTTAAAAAATTCCAATTATCAAAAATAAATTTATGAAAATTTCCATTATAACCCCCAGCTATAACAGCGCCAAAACAATCTCCGATACGATTGACAGCATTATTGGTCAAACCCACCAAGACTTGGGATATCTGATAATTGATGGCGTTTCTAAAGACGACACGATAGCTATTGTTAACGAATATCAAAAAAAGTTTCCTATCAGACTAGTTTCCGAACCGGACTCTGGTATTTATGACGCCATGAATAAGGGGGTCAAGTTAGTGACCGGTGATATTGTGGGAATACTAAATTCTGATGATTTTTATTACGATCAGGATGTTTTAGCCAAGATAAATAAAGTTTTTGAATCCGATTCCAGCATCGATGCTGTTTACGGCGATTTGATCTATGTGGACCAGGATAATATTAATAAACAAACCAGATATTGGCGGAGCGGGGAATATCGGGCCGATAAAATTAACGGCGGCTGGGTTATTCCGCATCCGACTTTGTTTGTAAAAAAGGAGGTTTATAATAAATCCGAAAAGATATTCGATACTTCTTTCTCGCTCGCAGCCGATTATGAGTTTATTCTCAGATCGCTCAAGATTAATAAAATCAAAGTTAAATACCTGCCGGAGATTGTCGTTAAGATGAGAGCCGGCGGGGCGAGCGGTAGTAGTTTAAAGCAGAGAATTAAGGGCTGGAAAGAATTGCGGCGCGCCTGGAAGGTTAATAATCTGTCGGTGCCATTTTGCTTCATTATTAGAAGAGTGTTGAGCAAATTCAGTCAATTCTTATTAAGACCTAAAATATAAATATGGTTATAGTAACTTTTAAAGCCGGCCGTCTCGGCAATCGTCTATTTCATTTTTCTAGTTTTATTGTTAATAGCTTAGAACATAAGTATAAATTGATTTATCCCTTCTTTGATGAATACTCGGAGTATTTTAGTTATTTGGATGGCAAAAAGATAAACGAGCAGAAAATATTTTTGTCTTTTACTAAGACCAAGCCGCTGGATAAGCTTTTCAAATTACTAGTCAAGGGCTTTTTTCATTATAAGTTTTTTATTGGTCGTCTCAATATTAACTTTCATTTTATTAAATTAATTTCTCTTTATAAGGAAGACAATAGTAAAACAGAATATGATTTGGGCAACCCCAGAGTTATTAATAATTGGGGTAAAATATTTTTTCTAAATGGTTGGCTTTTTCGGAACAAAACTGATTTGTCGCAGCATTATAATCGTTTGCGTGAAATTTTTAAACCCAAAGAAGAATATTTATCCAAGATTAATGATTTAATAATCGCTTGTCATCAGAAGGGCGATATCATTATTGGAGTTCATATTAGAAGGGGAGACTATCGTACTTATAATGGCGGCAAATATTTTTTGGATGATGCTACTTATCTTAATCGGATGAAGGCCGTGGCTAATAATTTTTCGGTCAGTGGTAAAAAGTGCGTCTTTTTAATCTGTTCCAATGAAAAATTAGATTTGGCCAATTTTTCCGACATTAAATTTGTTTTGGGTGATGGACATCTAATTACTGATTTATATTCTCTGTCTCAGGTTGATTATCTTATTGGACCTCCAAGTACTTTTACCGCCTGGTCTTCTTTTTACGGAAAAGTCCCGCTCCTCGCTATTAATAACCAAAAATCTAAGATTTCGTTAACTGATTTTAAGATTGTTGATGATTTATAATCGAAAGGTTAAAGTTTTATAAATTTTTTTGATAAATAAAATAATTAAAAATTAAAGTATGATCAAAATGAAAAATTCTATTAAAAAAATAATAAAAAAATCCGTTCTTTTTAAAATTTTCAGACCAGTATTTGTTCTGGGCTGGAAGGTCTGTGGCCGAAAAATACCACCACCTCATTTTGTAAAACAACAAGCAGTGGTTGATTATGCTAATAGATTTGGGATAAATGTCTTTGTTGAGACCGGAACATATTATGGCGATATGATTGATGCTGTTAAGAATCGCTTTAAAAAAATATATTCTATAGAGCTCGATGATCATCTTTTTAATCTTGCTCAAAAAAAATATGCCGGTTTAAAGCACATTAAGATAATTAACGGAGACAGTGCTGAAAAAATAAAAGATGTTTTAGCCAATATTAGTGAGCCTTGCTTATTTTGGCTGGATGGTCATTATTCCGGTCCGGGTACGGCTAAAGGCAGTTTGGATACCCCGTTATTGAAAGAATTAAGTTTAATATTAGATCATCAAATTAAGAATCATGTAATTTTAGTAGATGATGCTCGGGAATTCGGTACCGGTGATTACCCGGCCATAGATGATTTGAAAAAAATGGTAGCCAATTACCCGGAATATAGTTTTGAAATTAAAGGTGATTCAGCCAGAATATATAATAAAAATATATAGTCCAGAAATTTTGTACTCATTTTAATTCGTTAAGAGGTTAGTTTTAAGTATACTTAAAACTAACAGCCATTTTTTCGTATATTTTAAGTAGAGATTAAAATCCAAGTCGCCCAAAGTTATAATTATCGCATTTTGGCATATTCCCAAAATACTAGATAATCATAGAAAAGTGCAATATGTGCGCGCACATCTATTGATTATTTTAATTATTTGATATGTACTGAAAATAAGGTGATTTTTGATAAAAATAGAAAATAAAAAGACCTTATTTTGTATAAGGCCTTTTTGTTTTTTGGTTAAGATGTTTTTAAAGATGAACCGCCGGAGCATTATTCTCGTTTCCGAAAATAACTGGCATGTAGCCGATAATAATTGTTCCTTTGGCGCAAATGAGTAAATGTTCCTCGTTCGGTTCAAACATGAACATAATTGGAGCTACCAAGTATTTTTCTTGCACTCCGTGCTCGGCTGTCCAGGTTTTAATATTGCAAGCACCCGCGGCCAAGAAGAATCCTTCATTGTGGGGATGGGAGTGTTTGCCAAGAGAAACCCCGTCATTTTTTACGACCAACATTTTGCCCTCAACCACTTTTGGAAAAATGTCCGGTGGCCTGAAAGCAATCAATGTTCGACGTTCATCATCATGACTGTCGACTTTTTCAAGAACTAACATAATAAGCACTATTTTATTTGTTGTGACTTTACAACCCTCTATTTATAGCATATTAGAATGTAATTGTCAATAAAGTGGAGGCAAATTGCCCCCACCCTTTTGGGATAAAAATAGGTATTTATAGCTTGTCCGTTTAAGGTTATAGCTTTAGATGTCATTTTTACTTCGATTTTTTGTTAATTTCTTTCATTTTTGACACGTCAGGATAGGGAGAGTAAAATAGTCTCGTGTCTTATTAATTAACTAACTTATATTAATATGAACCAACAACCAAAGAATAAAACACTCGCTATTTTTGAAGGCCAGCCAATCCGTCGGGTCTGGGATGAAAAGTCCGAGGCTTGGTATTTTAGTTTAGTTGATATTATTCAAGTATTAACCGACACACCCAATCCAACTGATTATTTAAAGAAAATTAGAAAAAGAGACACGGAGCTCGGAATTTACATAGGGACAAATTGTCCCCAGGTGGAAATGCCAACAATAACTGGGAAAAAAAGAATGACTTTAGCCGGAAACTCTGAGCATTTATTTAGAATTATTCAATCAATTCCGTCAAAAAAAGCTGAGCCGATTAAGTTATGGTTAGCTCGAGTTGGCTACGAAAGAATTGAAGAAATAAATGATCCGGAAAAAGCGCTTAATCGGAGTCGGGGTTATTGGCAGAAAATGGGCCGACCCCAGAAATGGATTCAGCAAAGAATGATGGGGCAGGAGATTAGAAATAAGCTAACTGATTATTGGAAAAACAATAAAGTGAAAGAAAAAAATGAGTATGCAATTTTAACCAATATAATTCATCAAGAGTGGAGCGAATTAACGGTCAAAGAACATAAGGACTATAAAGGACTAAAAACAGAGAATTTGCGCGATCATATGTCCGATGCCGAGTTAGTTTTTACGGCCTTGGCCGAACTTTCTACCAGACAAATAGCTGAAACTATAAGAGCTAAAGGGCTTAATGAAAATAAAATTTCTGCTAAAGGAGGTGGGGCGGTAGCCAAAAATGCCAGATTGGAATTAGAACAAAAAACGGGAAAAAAGATTGTTAGCGGTGAGAATTTTAAGTTATCTCGAAGCAAAAAGGATAGACTAATTTAATTATATGGGCATATTATTTAGTAAAAAAAGTGAAAGAACCGGTTTTTCAGCTTTATCTTCCGGCGAGAAGAAAAAGATTATAGTTAAAGCTGTCAGAGATGCCAACAGAGATCAACTTAATTTAGTAAAGGAGTTTGATAGAAAATTTGGTAAAATAAAACAATTGGATAGACAATATAGATAGTTTGTTAATTTTTATATTGAAATATAAAAAAGCGGGTAATAAAATACCCGTTTTTTTGTATCTAAAATATTATATTTTTATCTAATCCTTAAACTCCCAGCCGAAATCAGCTTTCAGGGTCTCTTTGGCGCCATCAGCAAAGGAGCGAGGAGAGAAGCTGGGCATAATGCTTTTGAGTTTGGCGATGTCAGTTCTTTTTTCCATAGTGCCGTCCGGTTTGGTGGTGTCCCAAGTAATCTCAGCTTTGTAGTCCATCACTTCTTCCAGGATGGCAATAAACTCTTTGATGGAATAATCAAAGCCGGTACCGATGTTGACGATTTCCGGTTCGTCATAGTTATTCATTAAATAAATGCAAGCCTCAGCGGTGTCGTCAACGAATAATGCTTCACGTCGTGGCGCTCCAGTGCCCCAGAAGGTAAGTGGAGTACCGTCCTTTTTGGCGTTGACAAACTTCTGAATCAACGAAGGAATCATATGACCGTTTTGTAAGTCATAGGTATCATTTGGGCCATACATATTGGTGGGCATAACAGCGATGGCATTGATGTTATATTGTTTGCGATAAAGCTCGCAGGCGACTACGCCCAAGCCCTTGGCCACGGCATAGCCTTTGTTGGTTTCTTCCAGTTTGCCGGCCATAAAGCGATCTTCATTAATTGGTTGGGGATTCTCTTTGGGGTAGATACAGGTGGAGCCGGTGTAGAGAATTTTGGTTTTAGGACTAAAATCTTTGATGGCTTCCATGATATTCAAAATCATCATGGAATTTTTATACAAAAAGTCAGCCGGTCGGGTCATATTGCCATAAATACCGCCGACGAGTCCGGCAATCATAAAGACAAATTCCGGCTGTTTGGCTTTGAAATACTCTTCGACCTGGCTCTTGTCCAGGAGGTTAAGTTCTTGGCTATTTGGCTTATCAACATTAGTATAGCCCTGTTTAATAAGCCCTCTAACCATGGCGCTACCGACTAGACCGCTACCGCCAAAAACGGTGATTTTGCTTGTTTTTTCCATATTGTTGACTTTTATTATAATTTATGTTATTATCTAGTTTATAGTTATGTACACAGTTCTTAACACCAAAAATAAGTTATCATGAGTAATATTATTGACAGATTTAACCAAATCGCCGGCCAAGAAAAATTCAAAGGCTGGCCGCTTGTTGGAAACTACGAAAAAGGTGATAAAATTCCTTTTTTCGGCGAGACTCTTAAGTATGTACTTCGCACCGGTAATGGCGATGAAGACTATACCAACATTATTCGTTCCTTTGGTTGGGTAGTAGTTTTCGGAGTTACTGAGGGCAAGATGGTTTTGACCCTAGTGCAATGGAAGCCCGGTGTCAATTGCGCCAGTTGGGAATTACCTCCGGGTGGAATTGGAAAATTAGCCCCTGGTGCCAGTCTAGCTGAGATAAGTTCCAAATCAGAAGAAATTTATCTCAAAGAAACTGGCTATGGTGAAGGCAAATGGGAATATCTGGGTAATTCCGTAATTGAATCAGGCAAATATCGCGGGGCCGGTCCGGATGATCATGGACTTTTAGCTCATTTATATTTAGCTACCGGTCTTAAAAAAATTTCTGAAGCTCGTCAACCGAACCGAAATGAAATCATGGAGACCTTAGAAGTTCCGCTTGATGAATTTCGCCAGGTATTAGAATCGGGTCTTTTCAAGGAAACTAGCGCCGTTAATTGCGCTCTTCTGGCTCTGGTCAAACTGGGGCTGATAACCTGGAAATAACCCAATCTAAAAATACAAAACTTTAAAGCCGCTTATTAATTAAGTGGCTTTATTTTTTTTCCTCTAACTCGGCATCTAACATTATTTTTACCAATTCTTCAAATTTTACTTTTGGCTCCCAACCCAATTTGGCTTTAGCCTTGGAAGCGTCGCCTAATAATAGCTCCACCTCGGCCGGGCGAAAATAATTGGGATCAATTTCAATAATGGTCTGACCGGTTTTTTTATCAATGCCTTTTTCGTCCAGACCCGTTCCTTCCCAGACAATATCCATCCCTAACAATTTGGCGGCCACTTCTACAAATTCACGCACGCTATGAGTTTCTCCGGTTGCTAAAACATAATCGTCGGGGGTGTCTTGTTGGAGCATTAGCCACATACCATAAACGTAATCTTTGGCATAACCCCAATCACGTCGAGCCTCTAAATTTCCCAAGTGCAGTTTTTCTTGCGCGCCATTTTTTATTTTAACCAGTGCTTCGGTAATTTTCTTGGTTACGAAAGTAGAACCACGGCGGGGAGATTCATGGTTGAATAAAATGCCGGAGACGGCAAAGAGCTCATAACTCTCGCGGTAGTTTTTAGTAATCCAGTGACCGAATAATTTAGCGACGCCATAAGGAGAGCGGGGATAGAAAGGTGTGTTTTCATTCTGAGGCGTTTCTTGAATCTTGCCAAACATCTCTGAGGATGAGGCTTGATAGAATTTGGTCTTCAAATTGTTTTCTTTAATGGCATCTAATAGCCGCAGCGTTCCCAGGCCGGCCGTTTGGGCGGTATATTCCGGTAAGTGGAAGCTAACCTTCACGTGGCTTTGAGCGGCCAGATTATAGATTTCATCCGGTTGGATTTTTTCCAGCAGCCGAGAAATATTGGTGGAGTCGGTGATGTCACCAAAATGTAAAAATAAAGTTCGGTCTTTTTTGTGCGGATCTTGGTAGAGATGGTTAATTCGGCCGGTGTTAAATGATGATGACCGGCGGATAATGCCATGAACTTCATAGCCTTTTTCTAATAATAATTCGGCTAAGTATGATCCGTCTTGACCGGTGATACCGGTGATTAAGGCTTTTTTCATATGGTTTTATCTGCCTTGATGGGCAATGATAGTTTTAATGGTTTTTAAAATAATAGTAATGTCTAAATAGAGCGAGCGATTTTTGATGTAGAACAAGTCATATTGTAGTTTTTTCGTAGTGTCTTCAATGGAAGGGGAATGGTATTCGCCGGAGATTTGATCCCAACCGCTGATGCCGGGCTTGACCAAGGTGCGGATATCAAAGAAAGGCACGTTCTCTTTCAGTTCAGCGATAAATTCCGGTCGTTCGGGGCGAGGACCGATGAAACTCATCTGACCTTTAAGGATATTAATCAATTGAGGAATTTCGTCCAATCTGGTTTTACGCATAATTTTTCCAATACCGGTGATTCGTTTGTCATTCTGGACGGTTAACGCATAATTATTATTTTCCGTTCTCATGGTGCGGAATTTATACATCTTGAAGGGAATATTATTTTTACCCATGCGATATTGCGAAAAGAAAACCGGACCGGCGCTACTTAGTTTTATTGCCAAGAGAATAAAGGGCCAAAAGGGCAGAGTGACTAATAAAAAGATGATAGCCAAAATCAAATCAAAGCTTCTCTTGATGAATTCAAATATTTTTTTGTCAGCCAAATCCAAATTTTCCAAAAACCAAGATTGGCCGATTATTTCCAGGGGGACGCGGCCGGTAATTTTTTCATAAAAATTGGAGAGAGTGGTATAGCTGATACCCAGGGGGAGACAATTAAACAGGCGGCGTTTGAGTTCGGGAGAATTGTTGACATCTTTAGCCAGAACAATGTTGGTAATTTTATATCGAGAACTTAATTCTTCCAGTCCGTCATTCTCATCAAAAATATCCACCAGTTCTCTGATAGCCGGATCAATCGTTTCATCTTTGCCCAGAATGATGAATTTTATATCATAACCCAAGTGCGGGTTAGATTTAAACTCTTTGATCAGCTCCGCCAAATGAGGGTGATAGCCAATGACGCCCAGATTATTTTTGGGCAAACGATTTTTCAAGACATAAGAGAAAAGGAAGCGCCAAGCCAGGAATAAGACGGAAAAGACACCGGCAAAGATGGCCAGATTGGTCTTGGGGGAAATATTGTTATAGGGAAAAAGATAAAAGAAGATAATGGATAGAACTAGGGCCACGGCCAGACTTTGGAGGTATTTTTCCACCAATCGGCCCTTGTGGACAAAACTTTTGAGATTATAGAGGTTTCCAATGTAGAAAACTAGGAGCCAAACCAGAAAAACCCAGGCAAAAACGGCGCTGTTTTGTTCCCAGAGCTCATTTCGGGGCTGGCTTAAATAGCGCAAATATAAGGCTAAATACAGGGCTAAATAGAAAATGGCGATATCTCCCACCAGGAGAACGATTTGTTTTAATTTGGACTTTATCATATAATACTATTATATCAACTTAAAACTTAAAATCAAGTTAAAATTATGCAGCCAAAAACTTACCTGGCCATTTTAAAATATGGCCTTTATAGCTCTTTTGTGACTTTTTTATTAATCTTTACCCCCCTCTTATTCCCGTTTATTACCTCTAAGCAAATTTCCTTCAATATTCTGATGGAGATTTTAGCGGTTTTTTGGGTATTATTAATCACCACTTATCCGGAATACCGTCCCAAGAAGAATTATCTGACTTGGGGCATCCTGGCCTATTTTTTGGCCGTGGGCTTGTCCGCCATCTTTGGGGTGGATTTCAATTTGAGCTTCTGGGGAAATGCCGAGAGAATGTTGGGCTTGTTTCACTTGCTCCATTTCTTGTTGTTCTATTTGATTCTGATTACCGTCATGCGCCAGAAGAGCGATTGGGAGCGATTATTGGATGTTTCTATTGTCACCTCGGTCATTATTGTCATTTATGGTTTAATTAAAGCTTATCCGGCCTCCACTATTGGCAATGCGGCATACATCGGCGGACTCATGATTTTCAATTTTTGGTTTGCTCTGTGGCGAATTTTTTCATGCAAGGACTGGTGGCAGAGAAGTATTTATGTTTTTGCCTCTTTTCTGATTTTGGTTGGCTTCGTCAAGGCGGATATTTCCGGCTCTCAAGCTGGCTTTGTTGCCGGGCTCGCGGTCATGGGAATTATTTTTTTCTTTTTGCAAAAGAGTAAGAAAATAAAAATAATCGGCGCCGCAGCGATGAGTCTTTTGGTGGTCGTTCTGGTTTTGCTCTTTGCTTTCCGCTCCAATCCGATGTTTGATAATACCAAGCTGGGCGGAATGTTGCGAGCCTTTTCTAATACCAATGCCACCTTCAATACTCGGTTGCTTTCTTGGCGCGCGGCTTATCTGGATTTTCATAATCATCCGATCTTGGGTGTGGGTCATGGTAATTATGCGGCCATTTTTGATAAATACTTTACCACTAAGTTCTATGACTACAGCCCGAATGAAACTTATTTTGACCGGGCACATAATAATATTGTGGAAATCGCTTCCACCACCGGCTCACTCGGTCTTCTGACCTATCTCTTTATTTTTGTCGCCGCCTTTTATTATTTATTCAAGTCATTTCAGCAAAAGAAGATTAATTCTTGGCAGCTGGCAGTTCTCTCCGGCTTGATTGTGGCTTATTTTGTCCAGAATTTGGCGGTGTTTGATTCACTGGTGACCTATGTTTCTTTGTTCGGACTCCTGGGCTTCATTTATTATAATTATCACCAGAACGAGATTGATGTCGTCAGCGCCAAAAAGTCGGCCCTGTCGGATGAGAAGGAATTGGCCTTATGGGCGATCTTAATTATCTTAGTTTTAATCTTTGTGGTTCGTTTTAATATCCGCGGTTTCAAGATGCTCTCCGGTACAATCGAGGGCTACCAATTTGTCTCTAATAGTCAATTAGTGGAGGGTGTGGCGATTTACAAGCAGGCTCTAGCTAAAGAAGTTGGCTATAATCGTGACAGTCGAGGAACTTTAGTAAATTTGATTGCCGCCAATCCGCAAGCATTAATGTCTTTGAAGGCTAAAGATGCCCAAGATGTCATGGCTTATGCCGTTGAACTGGCACGCCAGAATGCGGCCTATAATCCCACCGATAGTTTGCTTCATACGCAGCTAGCCAAAATATCCGATATCGCCGCTCGTTTGAGTTACAAAGACATGGATAAGTTTAACGAATATTCCGGTGATGCCGTGGCCGCAATTGATATTGCCATTGCTTCCAGTCCGGAAAGATTTCCACTCTATTCCGTCAAGTCCGATATTTATTTGACTCGAGGTGAAAAAGATGAGGCGGTCAATGCTCTTAAAAAAGCGATTGAACTGAGACCGGATTCTCCTAATGCCTATTGTGATTTGGCCAAAGCTCATTTTTTCTTTAAAGATTACAACCAAGCTTACGAGTCCGCCTGGACTTGCGCTAAGATGGAGGGTATTAGTTTATTGGGAACCGGAGATATTATAACCGGAGCGATAAATTATTTTTCGGAGAAGAAAGATGCCGTCAGCGCTCAATACTTTCAGGATTATTTAGATTCTACGATTAAGTCGGTCCAAGTAGGGCAGTAGTCATTAATAATATTTGACTCATAAAAACCGTCCATTGGTTGGGCGGTTTTTTAGTTTCCGTTTAGAGGAAAAATTTAAGATTAGTTTAGGTTCCAATTAAGATGTTTTTGCTATAATAAATGCTAAATATTGGTTTCCATTGACTTTATTGATGTAATATATTACACTATATGATGTAAATAATTACATCAATAATATGATCAATTTAAAATCAAGCATTGTTATCAAGGTTTTGGGTTATTACTTTATTAACCCCCAAGCTCGGCATTATATTAGAGAATTAGCCGGTTTGCTTAAGGTCGATCCGGGCAATCTATCCAAGAAAATGGCGGAGTTAAGGCGGGAAGGATTTTTTTTAGTGGAGGGAGAGGGCAAAAACCGTTATTTTATTCTGAATGAAAAATTTCCTCTTTTAAATGAATATAAAAACATTTATGAGGCTAAATTTGGCGTGGCGGAGTTATTAACCGCGGCTCTTAAAAGTATCAGCGGCTTGACCGAAGTTTATCTCTTCGGTTCTTATGCCAAAGGTAATTTTACCGAAGGCAGTGATATTGATTTGTTGGCAGTTGGCAGTCATGACCACACTCAGATTAGCCGTTGTTTAGCTTCCTTGGAAAAGCGTTGGCATCGAGAGATAAATCTGGTTGATTTAGCCCAGGAAGAATTTGAACAGAAGAGGAGGGATAAAGATCCTTTTTTGGAAAATATTTTTTCCGGTCAGACTATAAAGATTATTTAATTTATGTTTGAAAAATTTGATTATTCTCCAATTCAAATTAAGAGATATTATCAGGCAGCGGTTAAGGATTTGCAGTTAGTAATTTTAGCTGGAGCGCCGGAGATAGTTTTCTATCTGGCCTATAATATTATAATCAAAGTGGCCATGGCTGTTTGTGCCAAAAATAATCTGCGCGTTAAGTCGCGCACCGGACATCATATTGAACTAATTGGAAAACTGGCCGAGTATTTAGCCGATCAAGAAATAGAAGATGTCGCCAATAAGATGAGAACTAAAAGAAATCGGGATTTGTATGATGGCGGAGTGCTGACGTCCGAAAAAGAAGCTGACTTCTATATTTCCTTTTGCCAAAATCTGATTAAAAGGGTCGATGCTTATTTATCTCCGGATAAATTATTGTAGGCAGATTATTTTTTTTTTGTAAATTATTTGATAGGCCGCTCATTATTGGGCGGTTTTTTGTTTTTAAATGGAGAAATAATTTAAAACTGATTTAAGCTCTCTTTAGGGTGTACTTGCTATGATACTAAGCGTTAATTATTAATCCTTCGGTCTCGCGCGAACCGAAGGATTAAATATGATTTTTATGAAAAAAATAGAGCAGTGGAGCCGAAGCTGTTTGGCTTTCGGTTCTCGTTATAAGTGGTTGATTATTGTCATTTTAAGTTCATTAATAATAGTGTTTAGTGTGTTTTATGGCCTAGTCTACGGCCAATTATGGTTAAGATTCCCGGACAACATTAAGGCTAAAATCGCCCTGAATCGTCTGGCGGTTAGTAGCTATAATTACCCGGTGTGCCACGAAGCTTGTTTTTATGAGCGTCAGTTATATAAACAGATTATTGCGAGCAATTTAGACCGGATCAAAATCGGCGATCGGGTTAAGCAGCTAATTTTGGCGGAAAATAATAATTTAATTTTTCGCTTGGAACTTTTGGACGTTTTATCCTTTCAGCCCATTCCGGATTATTTGAGCGAATATTTGGTGGGCGGGGAAGAGCCGCAAGTGCGGGAGAAGATTAAGGAATTATTTTTGACCGAATCAGTTTCTGCAGATGAATTGACGAATCGTTTTTTGATTTCTTCGACAACGGAAGAACAGATTAACATTTTAAATTCATTACAGATGAAGTCCGATTCTAGCTTAGCCGATTTTTATTTGGGGATTATAGTTAATAATCCGAATTTGAAAATCAAGAATGGTGCTTTGGCGGCGCTCAGCAATTTACTCCCCAGCGCGACTTACGTCACTGGTGATTTCTTGGCGAAAATAGAAGATTTAATCTTTGATTCCAACACCAATAAATATTTGCGCAAAGAAATTATTTTATTACTGGGTGAATATTTGCCGATTCAAGAAAAGACCGTGACGGACATATTGGTCGCGGCGTATTCGGATGAAACAACGGTTGATAAGTTTAGTCGTTTGTTTGTGGTCGATATTTTGAATCGGGCGAGCGCCAATAATTATGCCAAACCGGAAATTAGCGCCAGCGAGTGGCAAGAATATCGCGACCATAATAGTTTATGGGGGAATGATTAATTTATTTGGGATTGGCCGGTCTGTCGGCCATGATTGATAATAGAAAATAAGCCGTTATTTTATGAGTAAAAAAATTAAATGGCTGATTTGTTCCGTCGCCTTTGCCTTCGGTCTATTTTACAGCTTCAAACCGGCCTCGGCGATGCCACTCGGAACTCTTTTATACCGTACTTCTTGGCGCAATAATGCTTATGGCTATACTTCCAAAGATTTGTTGGTAATCGGAAAAAAGGGCTTGATTACCGATTTGTATACCGGCCATGTGGGCATTTATATCGGTAAGGAGAACGGAGTGGACTATGTGGCCGAAGCTCTGCCGAGTGGTTTGGTCAAGATGCCAGCTAAGTATTTTTTGAATACCAGGGCAGGAGAAAAATTAATTGGCGCCAAGATTCCAAAAAATATAACCGAAGAACAGCGGGAAAAGGTGGTGGCTTTGGCTCGGAGTTTGACGGATGCTAAGATGAAATATGATTTTGATTTTAAGCATCAAAAAGGCTCGGAAAGCGGTCAATGGATTTGTGTCGGATTTACCGAAAAGATTTATGAAAGCGCCAACACCGTCAACCCGAAAGATTTAAATACCCTGGTTTATAATCCGGATGAATATGGCATTGATATTACGCCCGATGGATTTGATAATACGAGTGTGTATAATTCCCAGGGAGATTGTTTTGCGACTGGTAAAGAATTCTCCAAGATTTCACGCCGACCAAATCTGCTCTTGCCTGCGCCAGAGATCATTGGTTATGACGCCGGATTGGAGAATGGTTTGGATCGCTATTTCTTTATTCCGCAAACTCAATTCTTACAGCCCACCTTGGAAGATGCGGCGGTGGATATTGATTTAGAGAGTGACTTTGATGATGAAACAATCAGAGGGAAGACGCCGCAGCTGGCCTTAATTTTCAAATGGAGCCTGATTAATAATCCCAGTTCCAGTTTACGGCAATTGGCTATTAGAGCCAAAGATAAAATTGCTTCGTTGTTTAAAAGCGATACGGCTTTGGCAGTTTCAGTCGAAAATAACAAGGCGACATCCACAAAGAAAGTTGCTGCCACAGCCAAAGCCAAGACTACTAAAACTACGACCACGACTAAAGCTAAAACTGCCAAGGCCGCTACCGCCAAAACTACCACGACTAAGGCCACGAGCTCGACCAAAAAAACTAGCTCTACTCCGAAAGTAAGTACCAGCACCGCTAAAGTTGCGGCTAACAAGACGGCCACAACCGTCAAGAAAACAACGTCGCCAAGTGTCAAAACAGCTTCGCCTCGTTTGAATCCGACGACTTCCACTAAGCCGGTTGTGCCAATAGTGACTCCCGTGACCAATCCGGTCGTCAATCCAACGGTTAATAATTATAATACGACAGTAGTTAATAACACCTCAGAGGTGGTTAAGCTATTGATTTTAATCGGAGAAGTCGGAGAAAATTGGATTGAATTGTATAATCCCAACGAAGAGGCGGTTGATTTGTTTGATGGTGCTTACCGTCTGGAAAAATCTAAGACGGCTGTTGATCCCGGAATTATGATGCGTTTCGGCAATGAAAGCGACGGCACCTATCCAGGTGGGACGGAAATTTCTGGTGGCGGCTCGTATTTGATTGTCTCCGATGATGCCCCGGCGGAATTAAAAGCGACGGCCCAAGCTATTGCCTCCAATACTAATTTTTCTTGGAGTGAATCGGGCTATACCATTTATCTTGGCACAGGCGCCATCAGCAGTAATACCGACTCGGATATCATGGACTATGTTGGTTTTGGACCGGAGGCCAAATATTATGAGGGTTCAAATCCGGCTTCCGCTTTAGTGGCCAATTCAATTTTAATTCGAAAGGCCAATGAGAATTCCACGACGGACAGTTTGAAATCGGGCGGGAGTGATGAGTTATTAGGGCATGCTCATGACACGGATCAAAATCAATCCGATTTTGTTTTGTTGGATTTGACTCCGCCCGTAGTGATTGATCCCGGTAGTGGCGACGATGATGATCCGGCGACTTCCACGGAAATTGTAGCCAGCTCCACTCCGAAAATAGTTCTGGCGCGAGTTTATGCGACGGGTGATGATGATCGGATTGATTTATATAATGACGGCGAAATTGATTTTGACTTAGCCGCAAATAATTATCGTCTGGAGAAAGCTAAGACGGCTAGCGACCCGATGATTGTGATGAGAATTGGCAATGAGAACGATGGCACTTATCCGGGCGGAACGATTATTAAATCTAAGTCATATTATCGTTTGGTGCGTAATGAGGCGAGTGAAGAGATTAAGGCCACGGCCGACGCCATTGCAATCGGTAATAATTTTACCTTTGTCGGTTCCGGTTATACGCTTTATCTCGGGTCTGATAGTATTAGCGCGCCGGATGATGTTGATATTGTGGATATGGTCGGCTTCGGTAGCGACGCCACTTATCACGAAGGTGCCGGACCAGCTCCGGAAATTTTGGATGAGGGATTTTTGTCCCGAAAAGTGACCTCGACTTCAACCGCTGAGAGTATGGCGGAAAATGGCCCAGAATACGGTTTGGGGGCGGGTTATGACAGTAATGATAACCAGGCTGATTTTGTGGTGATTGGCGGTCAAATGGGTCCTATTGGGCCTAATAGTGGCTATGGTTTACCGGGCCTGGTTCATTTATGGCATTTTAATGAATGTGGCGGCAATACTCTTAAAGACGCGGTGGGAAGTAATGATTTTGATGTTCCGGTAACCTGGCGTCAAGGGAAGTGGGGATGTGCTATTGAGCAATTCTATACTTATCCACCGCTTCAGACTGGCCTGGCTGATTTGAAGAGTGACGGTCTGTCCATAGCTTTTAATTACCAAAATATTTCCGGCATCGGGCGAACTAACATTGCCTTGTCCGGTCCGGACGGAGGAATAAATGTAGTCTTTGATCCCAGCTTTACCGAGGCCAACGGTCTGCCGACTTTATTCCGTTCCAACGATATCAAGTGGCCGGGTGATAATTTATGGCATCAAGGCGTTTTGGTCTTAAACGGCGCCGGTGATTATTGGGAGCTTTATCTGGACGGCCAGCGAGTTTATCAAGAATATTTTGAAGCCATTTTCTCCAAGACTTTCAATAATCTGGAGATCGGAGATACCAACGGTTATAATTATCTGGATGAAGTGGCAATTTGGGAGAGAGCTTTAAGCGGGGAAGAGATTAATAATCTGTGGTTGGCGCAAAGTGAGTTGGCTCCGATTCAGTTGGGGCCGGAACAAGTTGCTCCGGTCGAAATTCATCATTGGAGTTTTGATGAGAGAAGTGGAAGCACGGCGGCTGATGACATTGGCGGTGATAATTTTTTTGTGAGCCTTAGCCAATGGGTGCGAGTTGGACACAATGGCGCGGCCATTTCTCACAGCTCTGCCATTAACCAGAAGATGGAAATTAATTTGACTCCGGAAATCAGAAGCGCTGATTTAAGTTTTGACTTTTGGTGGCGAAATCGAAGTTACCCCAACGAAGCTCGGTGTCATCTCAGCTTATTTAATCCCAATAAAACATTTTTTGGTTTGGTGGTTAGTCCTTATCGACCCGGCTATTATTTGAATGGTGATTATGGCCAGATCAGCGAGGGCGACGGGCTGACTGTCCCTTCGGATAATGCTTGGCATCATCTGGTTTTAGTTTATGATTCGATTGATAATAAAGTAAATTTCTATGTTGACGGTGAATTGAAATACAGTGCTTTTCATGCGGCGTTGCCGGATGAAGCAATTACCAAAATGGAGATCTATAACGGCAACTGGGAGTATGAAATCGATGATTTAAGCGTTTGGCAAGGAGCTTTGAAAGCGGCTCAAGTAAAGACCATTTACCAAAATGAAACAGGTGGTAATTAGTTTTTAGCCAAAGATTAATATCTAATAAAAAACAGGCTCTTGCGGCCTGTTTTTTGTTTTTTAGAGATTGAACGTTTCTTTTGCGGTATAGACTTTTACCAAACGTAAATCCGGCAGACCTCTTTTAGTTGAGGCCCAAGTTGATTCTAAGGCATGTTCCGAAAAGATGATAATGGGAATCGGGCGGTATCTTTCATCATAGTCACCGTCCTGGCAAACTGATCCGAAGCAGGGAACCGCCAGATAATTACCGGTCTTGTCACGGGGAGCAAAATACTTTCCGTTTTTCCAGTATTCAAATAGAGACAGGATAAATGCTTCGCGCAGGGTGATGCCATTTTTCATCTCAATTTCAGATTCATAGTCTTTGTAATTGTAGAGAAAACGAATATAATCGTCCAGATTGTTTTCACCCGACCTTTTTTCAGAATACCTTTCTTCGTAAGTGAGCAGATAATTTTGCTTTTCATTACGAATATTATGGCATAAGAAACTTTCCGGTCTGGTACCATAATCGAAATTGAGAGATTCGCAACGATGCAAGCCACTGTCGGCGTCAGACATTCGATACTCATTCCATAAGTCTACCCATTTACTGGATGAAAAATTAAATTTTTTAGGAAAAACCATGAATTTGTCGGTAGCCGGGAGTCCTTCCATAAAACTACTGAGTGAAAGTTTGCTCTGAAATATTTTCTCGTACTCCTGCTTAAAGACCTCCTCATAAAAGTCGTTAATGGCCTGGAGTTGGCAGAGTCGGGGATCGAGATAATTCATCTTTTTTACGAACAATTTGAACTGGAAGACGGATTTGGCTCCGGAGAGGAGCTGGTCTCTCAGATCATCCAGCAGGCCTTCAGTCTTTTTGGGAGACTTGTCACGGAAGCTTCCGTTCCAAGCATTTTTTCCTTGTAAGAAAGCAGCTAAGTGAAGCGGTTTAATAGTTTGATTCCATTTAGCGATGAAATCAAATAATACCCCAGAACAATCTTTATGCCCCGGAATATTCCCGATAACGAGTTTGTTTCTCATAATATCAGATTTTTAAGGTTCAACAATAAGTTAACTGTTCAGATATTATAATTTTAGTCTTATTTTGTCAAGACAAAAAGACTATTTATTGAAATAGTCTTTTTTGCTACGGAGTGAATTTTTGCTTTATTTTTCCAAAACTTTCAAAGCTTTAGAAAGAGGGTAATCATGATAAATAATTCCGGCGATGGCCTTAGCCATCTTTATCGCCTCCTTTAACGAGTATTGATGCAGGTTGCGACCGATGGCACTGCCGGCGGTTTGAGCAATATGGATTTGTTGGTCAATATTTTTTAACAATTCCGCGGGAGTCAGTTTGGCGCCGCCGACACAAATTACTTTGGTGCGTCCGGCCGCCTCGACGACAGTTTTGAATTCCTTGGCGGTGGCTTCTTGCCCGGTGTAAGGATATTTTACTTTGACGAAATCAGCGCCCAGACAAGCGGCAACCCCAGCTCCGCCGGCAATGACATTAATATCATCTTCGTTGGGAACGTTTTTTCCTCTGGGATACATCCAAAGAATGGCTAACAGTCCTTGTTGGTGGGAATCTTTCACAATTTGCGCCGCCTCTTTCAAAATTTCCGATTCATACTCACCGCCCAAATAGACGGTATAGCCCACGCCGACAATATTCAATTTACTTTGTTTCTTGAAACGAGCGATATCGCTGACATCGTACCAGCCGTGGCTAATCGGATCATGGTCTTTAATGGAAACCAGATTGGTGCGAGAGTTTATTTTGACGACATAGGGAATATTTTTATAGTCCGGACCATATTTATCAATCAGCCCCAGTTGGGTGGCGAAAACTCCGATTTCCGCTTGGCTGGCGATTTTGAAAAGATGTTCTGGATCTTGATCTTCAAAAGAAATATCATCTCCCTTGAAATCACTGTTTAAATGCTCCACTTTTTGGTCGCCGGCAAACAGAAACAACCGCCCGGTGTCTTTAGTGGCCAAACGGTAGTTTTTGGTGTATTCCTTGGCCAAAGCGGCGGGAACAGTCAAGGGCACATTGACTTTAAGCATATGATTATTTTATAAATTATATTTATTATGCTATAATTATACCATAATTTGTTAAATAATCATATGGCGCAAAATAATTTAAATAAGAACTTGGATTTGAATAATTATCAAGACACGGGCGGAATTACCACTAAAAGATTGAATTTGGGGCTCTGGATTGTGTCTCATCGTCGCCAGTTTATTTTGGGCGTGATCGGCGTTCTAATCGGTGTCTCGGCGATTTTTTATGGTTATGCCATTTATAATTACGTTGACTATTTATTCTTCGGCGGTAAGGCCGAGCGCTTGGCCCTGGAGCAGATGGCGACTGTTTCACCGGTGGATGAGCAACAAAGGATCAAGAATGCGGCTCAGGTGCTGGTTGGATCGGCTCCACAAGTTTTTTTGAATAATGAAAAATATGATTTTTTGGCTAAGGTCAAAAATTCCAATACGAATTTTTTTGCCGATTTAAACTATTGCTTTATGGAAGGGACGACTGAGTTGGCCTGTGGCACGACCTTTATTTTACCGGACGAAACTAAATATGTGACAATCTTTGCAATTGATTTGAAATATCGGCCGTTAAATGTGACGGTTGTCATCAAAAGCGTCAATTGGCAACGTCTAGACTTGCACAAATATCCGGACTGGAAGAATTTTGCTATCGGTCATTTGAATTTTGTGATTGAAAACGCCGCTTTCAAGACCTCTGAGGTCAGCGGGTTATCAGAGAAAATTGGCTTAGATGTTTTAGAATTTGATATTAATAATAAGACGGCCTATAATTATTGGGAAGTTCCGGTTAATATCATCTTATTGTCGGGCGGTTCGCCGGTGGCCATTAATCATTATGTTTTGAATGAATTCAAGTCCGGTGACAAAAAATCAGTTCGAATTTCTTGGCCCGATTCCATCCCCAAGCCGGATCAAATTACGGTTATTCCCAATCTGAACATTGCCGACGAGAGTATTTTTATGAAATATTAGTTTTGTTATTAATAATCAGACCCTCTAAAGTTTAGCGGGTTTTTATTTATAAATTCATGTTAAGTCGTCTAAAATTATATTTAAAAAATCTGGATTGGCTGCTTTTTGTTTCCGTTCTGCTTCTGTCCATTTTTGGTTTAATTGAAATCTATAGTATTGCTTTGGGCCAGGGCAGCGCCGATTTAACTGATTTTAAAAAGCAGGTCTTTTTTATTGGTTTGGGAGTTTCGGCTTTATTAGTTTTTTCTTTTATTGATTTTCAGTTTCTAAAAAGTATTAATCGCTATCTCTACATCGGCGGTATTTTATTTTTGACCTCGGTTCTTTTATTGGGCGACACGGTTAAGGGCACTAAAGGCTGGTTTAATATCTTGGGTTTTGGTATTCAACCGGTGGAAATAATCAAAATTATTTTAATAATATTTTTGGCTCGATTATTTTCTACGGCCGCCTTCAAAACCAGGCCGTTGAAATATTTTATCATTTCGGGACTCAGCACTTTAGGTTTGGTGGCCCTGGTCTTGGCTCAACCGGATTTCGGTTCGGCTTTGATTTTATGTTTCATCTGGGTATTTATGTTGATTGTCGCCGGCTTTGATAAAAAGTATTTTATCGTTATCTTTCTGGCCTCGGCGATAGTCTTTGCCAGCGCTTGGCTGTTTTTTTTCAAAGACTATCAAAAGGAGAGAATCCTGACTTTTTTGAATCCGACTTATAATTCACTTAATCAGGGCTATAATATCTCTCAGGCGATTATTGCCGTCGGTTCGGGCGGGCTAACCGGTCGGGGTGTGGGCTTTGGGTCACAATCGCAGTTAAAGTTCTTGCCGGAATCTCATACGGATTTCATTTTCGCGGTTATCTCCGAGGAGCTGGGGTTTATGGGAATCGTGCTTTTATTGGTCTTTTACGGCCTATTTTTCTTTTCTTGCCTAACGGCCATTCGAAAAAGCAAGGATGATTTTGCCATATTTTTCATTTTGGGGTCCTTGGGCTTGATTTTTATTGAAATGTTTATTAATATTGGTATGAATATCGGCCTCATGCCAGTGGTCGGTATTTCTTTGCCCTTTATCAGCTACGGCGGCAGCTCCATTATAGCCAGCTTTATACTGATAGGTATTATTCAAAATATTATCATTAAGTCTAAGATTTAAAATTGTATGGAAATCAAATTATTAGCGCAAGCTAGAGAACTAAAAGAGAAATTAGCTAAAGACTTCATCCCGGCAGTTTTGTACGGTCCAGGTTTGGCTAACCAAAATTTGAAAGTGAGAAGAGTTGATTTGGAGAAGGCAGTCCTCGCCGGCGGTGAATCCACTTTGGTGGATTTAGAAATTGACGGCGGAAAGTCAGTCAAGGTTTTATTAAAAGATTTGCAGTTCGATCCTTTGAAGAGCACTCTGCGTCATGTTGACCTTTATCAGGTTGATATGAAGAAGAAGATTACCACCGAAATCCCATTGCGTTTTGTGGGTGAATCCAAGGCCGTCAAGGAATTGGGCGGTATGTTGATTAAAAATATGGATGCCATTGAAGTGGAATGTTTGCCGACTGATTTGATTGCCCATTTGGATATTGATATTTCCGTCTTGAAAGAACTCCATGATTCCATTAAAGTTGGTGATTTGAAATTACCGGCCAGCGTTCACATCTTGAGCGACCTGGATACTGATATCGCTATTGTGGCCGAACAACAAGAGGAGGAAGTTGCTCCAGTTGCCGCTCCGGTTGAGGCTGCCACTCCGGCTGCCGGCGCTCCTGGCGCTCCGGCCGCAGCTCCAGCTGATGCCAAGAAAGAGAAGGACAAGAAATAATATTTAGCTTCTAAGATAAAAAAACGCTCCGAGTTGGAGCGTTTTTTAGTATCTAATTATTTTGTTTTGATAATCACTATTCTTTCGTGTCCGCAGAAATCTTTTAATATCTCCACCTTAGAGTCGAACCAATGATTTGTGGCCAGCTGGGTAATGGCCGTCGTTTGACTGGGATCTATTTCTATAATTAGAGTAATGTCTAAAGCCTTTAATTCGGCGCTTTGATCAAATAATTTCCGATACAGGTCTAAACCGTCGGGCCCGGAGATTAAAGCGCTGCGCGGTTCTTTTTGAATTGAAGGGGAAGAGTCAAATTGATCGGGTCGGAGATAGGGAAGATTAGCCAGAATAATTAATGGAGTCAAAAATTCTTCATTAATGATTGGCAAGAGCAAGTCACCGTTGATAAATTTTACCTTTGTTTCTAATTGTTGTTTTCGCGCATTTTGTTTGGCAATTTTTATGGCTCCTTTAGATATTTCAATGGCGCGGTAATTAGTTTTTTGGTTGGGGTTATTTTTAGCGACGGAAATAATAATACAGCCGGAGCCGGTACCGACTTCAATGACTTCCGCTTTGTTGTTCGGCGGAATTAATTTGAGCGCCGATTCCACTAACAGTTCGGTTTCGGGGCGGGGGATGAGCGTGTGTCGGTTGACGATAAAGTCCAGACCAAAAAATTCTTGGTGGCCGATCAGATAAGCAGTCGGCCAATTTTTCATTTTTAGGGAAATGAGATGACGATATTTTATCCTTTGGCCGATGGTTAGATTGGACTTATCGCGAGTTAATAAAAAAATGCGGTCGCGCTTGAGAACGCCGGCCAAAAGCAATTCCGCCTCCAAATCGGGCCGGGGAATGTGTTTTTGGCTTAGTTTGGCGGTGCTTGATTCAAGGGCTTGCTTTATTGTCATTTTAGGGGTAATTTTTAGGGAGTTATTTTAAAACTTAGTTTTATGATTGATTCATTTAAGAAAAGGTTCGCCAAGCCCTTACCTAAGGTGATAGTCACGACTTATGGTTTTAAGGGCGAGTTTAGTCAAATCAAAGCTGAATTTCGAGATTTTTTTCAAAAACATAAATCTCTTAAAGTTCAGGCTAAATTAGTTAATTTTCCCGATGCCAAAGTTTCTGATCTGATCACCGATAGCGATGATCTGGACTATATTACTATTAAATGTAGCGATAAAAAAGTCTTGGAATTTTTGCAGGAAGAATTATCTAAAAATGATAAGTTAAAAGATCATTTTATTGACTATCAAAGGCCAGTTAGTTTCGTTGCTTCTAAAAAGAAGTAAAAAAATCCCGACAAGAATCGGGATTTTTATTTTTCCAAATTTTGTTTTAGGGCATTTATAATCTCATCCAAATCGCCTTCCATGATGGTGGAAATATTATGCCAAGATTCTCCGATACGATGATCGGTAATCCGGTCTTGCGGGAAATTGTAGGTTCTGATTTTGTCGCTTCGGTCGCCACCGCCAACTTGAGTTTTTCTTTCAATTGATTCTCGCGCCTGGCGATCTTCCTCCACCTTAGCCAACAAACGGGAGCGCAATACTTGCAAAGCTTTTTCTTTGTTTTGGTGTTGAGACTTTTGGTCCTGACAACTGACAATCATGCCGGTCGGGATATGTAGAACTCTGATGGCAGAATAAGTCGTGTTGACGCTTTGACCACCCGGTCCGGAAGAGCAGAAGGTATCAATCCGGATATCGCTCATTTTTATCTCTAAATCAACTTCTTCGGCTTTCGGCAGAACAACCACAGTGGAGGTTGAAGTGTGAATCCGACCTTGTTTTTCAGTCTCCGGCACCCGTTGGACGCGGTGCGTGCCGGCCTCGTATTTTAGCAGGCCATAGGCGCCGACGCCTTTGACTTCAAAGATTATTTCTTTGTAGCCGCCCAATCCGATGACGCTGGAATTCAAGATATCAATTTTGAAGTTATGTTTTTCGGAAAAACGGGAATACATTCGAAAAAGGTCAGCGGTAAAGAGAGCTGATTCGTCACCGCCCGTACCGCCTCGGATTTCAATGATAGCGTCCTTTTTGTCATTGGGATTGGCGGGGTGCAGTTCTTCTTTAATGGCCTTTTCT
>Ga0172381_10001755_pt1 | contig 24774 bp, 39 predicted proteins | sample Leawel6488metaG_FD_119754 | JGI IMG/M metagenome (GOLD analysis project Ga0172381, IMG submission 119754) | Leachate microbial communities from a municipal landfill in Southern Ontario, Canada - Leachate well 64-88 metaG | ecosystem: Engineered > Solid waste > Landfill > Unclassified | place... | reverse complement strand
GAAGCTAACATTACAAAGTCTTTAGCATCGACTATCTTAAAGACTGTTAAACCAACTAAGGCTATACCCATTAATACAAACACTAACTTACTAGCTGAATTAAAGATTGTTTTCATATTTTTATTATTAATTAAATTATTCCAAACCTGCCTTTAGCGTAGGCATAATACTTAGCTACTTGTTGAGGAGTCCAAGCTACGTTGTCTATTATTACTTCATCTTGATTCCCGACCATACTTTCTATATATTGGACATTTTCCTGTGTTCCAATATTTAATGGGGCTGTACCTTGATACGCTGGTGTTATATTTGTTGAACCACTACCTATTGCAACTCCATCTAAATAAAATGTATAAGTTCCAGCGGTACTAACTACTCCAACACTATGCCAAGCATTTAAACTTACTGTTGATGTTGAGTAAACTGATAAATTTGATGGAATATTATAGATAAATCTTAATCTTCCTTGTGTGTCCATTGGACCAGTAATAGTAAATTCCCAACTTCTATTATTTGTTGTATTATTATCTTTTCTTACTAAATCCTCAACATAAGCAGTTGCCTTACCTGCTGATGTTTGGTATATCCAAGTAAATATAGAAAATGATGATTGTAAATTAAAATAAGTTTGTGTTGGAATTGATATATATGAAGTTCCCACTAACCCTGCCCCTTGTCCAAATTTACCATTAGCTTGAGAGTAAGTAATAGCGGTGTCTGTTCCGTTGTTATTATTTCCTGATGAGTCAGCACTCGAACCATTCAAATGTAAAAGTAACTTGGTCGTTCCAGCACCTGCTCCGATATATTCTCCTAAACTCATAAAATTATAGTGTTAATACAATCTTCAACTGATTGATTTATTTCGTGTTCCCAAAATCTGTAAACATTAAATCCGTTAAAAGTTAAAACATTATCTTGCTTGATAGCTTTCTCTGAACAGTTTTTAATTTCTCCTCTACCGTGTTCTGGACAATTATGCCAATAGCAACCATCAGCTTGAATAACTATACGATATTCTGGAAGATAAAAATCGACAACTGCTATTTTACACAAAGGAACTTGCTTTTGATAATTTATTCCTCTTTTAATAAGTTCGTTTTCTATTTTAATTTCTATTTTAGTATCTTTAAATACTCTTGTTGGTTTATTTATTCTATGTTGTCTAATTTTTTCTTTAGTTTCTTCGCTTACATAATGTCCTTTATTAGTATTAGACATTTTAAGTTTAGATTCGTCTGTCCATTTTGTGCCTTTATGAGGTCTTTTTGTTCCAATTCTTGCTTTACTAAATTTATCTTTAACTTCTTGACTCCATTTTTTCCCTTTATTCCAGGCAATAGAGCCAATTTTAGATTGTTTCATTTTAGCAATAGCTTCTGGTTTAAGTTTTTTCCCTGTCCAATAACCACCTTTTCCAATCCTTGATTTATCAGCACAGGCTTTAGAGCAATATTTTCTCGCTTCCCACTCTTTTTTAGATAACTTACTTTTTTTAGTAAAATCTATGCCACAAAATAAACAAGGTTTAACCAGATTAGCATCATTGATAAATTTTGTTTCACTTAGTGGTCTAAAATTTGGCATACTATGATAAAGTTAAAAATCTTGTTTCAAATAAGATTAAATCGGTGTATAAATCAATCGCCGCAGTTGTTTGAACGGCATCAATGTCGATAGTTACCTTATCTCCTAACGCTAATGAAGTGGCAGTATCTACTGTAAAAGGAGTGGTGGCAAAAGCAACTGTTGTAGCTAATGTTGGTTTAGTCGTAAACATTGTAGTTCCACCTTTATTGATATCAATTGTTGTGTTATTGGTTGTTCCAGCCGTTCCTACGCTTAATTCAGCGCCAATAACCTTATAAGGTTTATCAGCATACCAAGCATTAGCTATATCTGTTCCAGTAGCACCAATATTTCCAGCAATAGCAAATGACTTTTTAAATACACTTAATAAAGAAGAATATTTGAATGTTCCAGTATCAATAGAAGCACAAACATCACCAATAATCGTGATTGTTGTGTTAGGCGAAGAATAAGTCGAAGGTATTGAAACCATACCAACTTTATCAACAGCACTTTCTTGCCATCTAACTATCATTCCCTTTTTAAAGATAGCGGTTTGGTCGCCAGATACTGTGATTGTAGTGTTAGAAGCACGAGTTCCAGTAATGGCAGTCCATAATGAAGCACCACCAGATGCGTTAGCCCATTTTAAACCAGTTGCTTCAGCACTATCTGCTGTTAAAACATAAGTATCAGTACCAACAGCTAAACGAGCAGGAGTATTATCGGCGGTTGCGGTTATAATGTCACCCTTAGCGTCTACTAAAGAATTTGGTATTTTAGCATCCGTCACATCTTTAACTGCTTTACTTGTTGGAACAGTCGTATCATCAGCTCCTAATGAAGTAACGATAGTCTTATCTGAAGTTCTAATGTCCTTATTAGTTAGGTTAGCAACCATAATCTCTCCATCAGCGATACCTGTGTCATTGATAGCGGTAATATTAGTTGATTTGGCTAGTTTAGTATCGGCATAAACCTTTACAGCGTTTTGAGAAGGATATTTAGTATCAGAAGTCCCTAATGTTGTAGTTGTGTCTTTGTTGGCTACATCTTCAGGAACATAACTTATATTTCCATTTAACATATCCCAATTACCAGCAGTTTGCCCTGGAGTATCGGTATTAGCTATAATTGAATCGCCAACTTGAACCGCTGTTCCGCCTAGAGTTCCAACAACAGAGATAACCCACATATCACCCTTAAGAACTGCTCCAGCTGTTCCTGAACCGCCAGTAGTAGGATAAGTATTCCCTGAAGCATCGTATCCCCCTCGATAATCTAACAATCCAGCGACAAGTCCGTCAGCGTAATCTTTCACTGCCTTAACACTAGGGTATTTTGTATCAGAAGTGCCATCAGTTGTAACTGAAGTAGATTTATTTGCTACATTCTCAGCAGTAAAACCCAAAGAAGCCTGAGCTCCAATATCACTTAAAACTTCAGCGTAGCTTCTTCCAACTAATCCATTAGCGGTGAATTTAGCATAATCATTTAAAGCAACATCGGCAGCGTCTATCTTTACAGCGTTTGTATTAGCAATACCAAAAGTCAATAAAGTTTGGTAATCGCTTAACTTCTTTCCACTGTCCTTTAATAATTTGCCAGTCACACCGTCAAATAAAACAATATCGTCAGCTGTTGCTCCAGCTGGACCGCTTACATCACCTGAGCCAGCAGGAAGGTCAACTAATAAACGATGAGTAACAGGGTCAGCCCAGAGTCTAACTGGGGTTATTCCATCTACATTTGAAACTGCCAATAATGTAGGTATTCTATTTTGGTCACGTTTTGCTTCGCTCATATATTTAGTGTGAGTCTATTAATAATTGCATTAAATTGCTTGCATACAACGGAACTGGCGTTTCATCATCGTCTTCTGAAACTGCCATAGCTACTGGAACTCGGTTTTCGTCACGTGGGTCATTTTCCACACTAAAGTCAGAGCCAGTTGTGTCATCAATAACACATAAATTGTGTAATGTGGGGTCAGCACAAATTAATTGAGGTGTTTTACCGTCTGTGTTTAAAGCACCAATCAATGTTGTTATTCTGTTTTCATCACGCTTAGCGTTTCCCATACCGTTCTAATGTTCGTTGTAAAGTATTATATTTATCATTAATTTCCCTTTCCTTGTCTTTAAGGGAACTTTCTTTTTTGTTTAATTCAAATTCCTTAGCAGTTAAAACTTTTACTTTTAATTCAATTTCAGCTTCTTTTTTTGAAATATCTTGTTCTTTGTTCTTAAGTTTGCCTGTGGCTTCAGCTACAAGGGCATTCAAGGCGTCCTGTTGGAGTTTTATCTGCTCTTGCTGTCTATCTATGCCTTCTTGGGATATCTTCTGTTTTTGAGCAATTTCAAGGCTTGTTTTTTCTCTTTCAGCAACGTCAGTTAGCTTTTCTTCTAAGGCTTCTAAGTTTTCGTCAAATATATCTCCCTTTTTAATAACCTCAAGCTCTCTTTCCTTTATAATTCTATCTGCTTCTTCTAATTCCTTCCACTTCTCCGTTAAAGGAACTAGCTCTTCTTTACGCTTCAAGACTAGGTTTTCAACTTCTGACTTTAAGACATTAATTTGTAAATAGTATTCTTCCTTTTCTTTTTCAAGAATAATACGCTGTTTATTGATTATTATCTCATACTCAGTTTCTAGTTTTTGAAGTTCTCGTCTTTTAAGGGCTAGTTCCTTGTCCAAAGACGCCGACAATTTAAGGTTAGATTGTAGTCTTTGTTCCTTGTCTGTCACAGCTTGTGTCGGCGTAAGTAATTTCATAATTATTCTTCAAACTCTCCTGACTTAACCTCATCTTTAGGTAAGTCTTTTTTTATTTCATCTAACTTTTTTTCTCCTTCTTCTTCAATCTTGGCTAATTCCTCTTTTCTAATCTCAGCTCTCAATTTATCCATAAATGGAGTAGCTTCACCTGCCTTAATCTCGGCAATTGTTTTGTCTTCGTAAACTTTACGAGCTTCACGATTGTTTACGCTCATCTCTGCTCTTTCAATTGACTTAGGGTCTTTTTGTTCAGCAGCGACTTTAAACATTTCTCTTGTTACGAAATGCTTTGTAAATAAGAAAGCTTCAAACTGTCCTAACTCTCTCATTTCCCCTGGATTAATTGTGATTGAATATGAAGGGGCGATTTCAATTACTTTATTGTCATTGTAAGCTGTTTCAGAACCAAAGTTCTGGGTGAAAGCTTCATCTGACCAATTTGTTACGATATAGCGTTTTGTTTTATCGTAGACACCATCGATGTCTAAAAATGATGACATAGTTTTGTTATATTAATTAATTAGCTTGGGCATCAGCCCGAATAAATCAGGCTGAATAAAAGATAACTATTTAGTTGTAAATTTTCTAGTCTAATGTTAAGAATACTGAACCGTATTCGCCAGTGATATTTGTTCCTGCAGCGTGAGCAATAATCGGAGTTCCTGCGATAGCAGGGGCTAAAGCTCCTTCCGTACCGCCTTGTAGAACACCTAAAGCAGTTCCGCAAGTGCCAGTTCCTACTTCTAAAGCAGAAACGATACCGTGGGTTTGAATCCAACCGTAGTAAAGAGCAGTGATAATACTCGGAGCTACACCAACGATACAATTTGTCATTGTAGTTGGAGCAACAACGATACCGCTATAAAGATTGGCACGAAGCTGAATCTTTGAAGCAGTTGTTAAAGCTACTCGGATAGGGTCTTCTAAAGTGATTACCATTCCAGCTGCAGCTGTAACTGCGGTGTTGGAAGCTATCTTATAAGTCTGACCTAATCCTGGAGTTATAACTACGTGCATAGTTCCACCTGCTAAAGCGTTTGCCGCTAAAGTGATTGAGCTAGTCAAGGTTACAGTTGTAGCACCTAAAGCAGCAGCTGCAATTGATAAACCGCCTGATGGACTTAGGTTAGTAGTGTCTTCAGCTGGACCTTGATAAACCTTACCAGGAACAGTGTCGACTGCACCGACTTTTACGTAGCGGAAGCCACGACCGTCGTCGGTTTCGGCATAGACACCCAATGAAGCATTGGCGGTGGAAGAATTGGAATATACATCCTGTCCGCTAATCATCGGGAAGCCTGTTAATTTTGTTGCCATAATTTTATTCTTTAATTAATTAATGATTACATCAGCGTTTGTAGGTATGAAACCCAAGTGTTAGCAGCAGTGCATACGCTTATAATTTCAACGTGCTTACCAGTCGTGACTGCAGCAGTCCCGCCAACTAAAGTGTGGTCTGTCGCAGCCGTGATCGTAACTGTCTGATTGCCGTAGTTGTAGTACAACCATTTAATGGTTGAACCAACCGCAACGTTCGCCACCCCAGCAGACATAACCGTTCCAGTTGGAACTGTGGCTGTCCCTGCACCAGTTTTACTGTTGTGAGTAACGATTCCCCCTAAAATCTGAGCGATTGTAGGAGTTGCGTTTTGAGCATCAACAACGGTAATTGTGTTCTGTAATACAGGATTCAATGTATATTGCTGTCCAGTAATAACAGTCTTCCCGCTAAAGGTAGATACACCAGAAACAGTTAATGCCCCCGATGAAACGATATCTTTTTCGGTATTAAATCCCTGATATTTGATAACTGGGATATAATTTTCTATTAATACACTCATATTTGTTTGACCCTCTCGAATTTAATCGGTTAAAGGTAATTAGTTTATTAAACAGTTGTAATCGAGGTCAGTTTACCGTGACGTCTTGGGTTGTCAGTAACTAGGTTACCACCTAATACCATAAACGAGTTGTAAGCTAATTGATTAACTGCCTTAATCCAGCCTGTCCAGAAGAAACCTAAGTTAGCAGCTTCTTCGTATTGATTGCCTGCAAATAGTTTCCCACCAACTTTAACTGGTTTACCACCAAATCCACCAGAAGCGTCGTTGCCACCGAAAGTCTTAAGACCATAAAAGTCTAAGAAATCAGTATTCAACATAAATAATGAACCAGAAGTAGCTTTTCTATCAGGCATAACTGGAAGACCAGCAAAAGCCAAAGCGTCAAAGCCAGTATAGCCCTTAAAGTTAGGTGCTAAGTTGACTTCCTTCATTATCTTTTCTTGGGGTTGTAACAATGTTTCATACAAAGCCCATATTTCATAGGTTGTATAGCATTCTGTCGGAGTGACGGAAGCATCAGCGATAGCATTGTAAAGGGTGCGCATCTTATATAAGCTCAAAGCTCCGCCTGAAGCAGTTACAGTTGAAGCTAAAGTTGCGTATGTAGAACGGGAAAGACCACCGATAGCGGAAGTATCATCAACGATGTTGCCTAAACCGATGAAATCTTTATTACCATTACCAGTGCCGTCTCCATAAAGCTGTGTTCCGATGGAATCAGCTAAATCTTGAGCTCTGGACATCATTTCAACTTCAGTTAAATCCAAAACCTTAGCAGCAGTATTATTCGCTGCAATATCAGTTACCGCTAATGCGACGTTAGCTGAATTGAATCTTGGATTGTATTTCATCAAGATACGAGTATCTGTGAAAGAAGTTGCTAAAACATCAAATCCATTGAAGGATTGAGTCGCAGTTCCCTTTTGATATTTCAATGGAAAATCAATGGTAGCTGCACGAAATTCTTTTGTCTTTGCGAGCACCTTCGTAGTGAAGGCGTTGCCACGTAAGACGGTATCGACTACTCTCGGTGCAATATGTTCAAGGGTGAGAGTATCGACAGTTGCGTTGTATGACATAACAATTTGTGGTTAATTTATAATTTAGAACGCCACGAGCCCCACGCCTTAGCATCGTAGTCTGAAGATTGAGGTTCCCCTTCACCTTCGTTCCCAGAACCAGTGATAGAAACAACTTTTCTTCGTGCTATAACCTTATCGGCTTTTGCACTAGCTTGTCTTAGAGTTAATATCTCATAAGCCTTTTCAACCGATATAAGTGGAGCAATATAATTACCTTTTTCGTCTTTAGGAGTCCATTCGTCTTGAATATCAAGTATAGAGCTTTCATCAGCTTCTGTGAACTTGATACCTTTAGTTTCTTGGAATTCCTTTAGACTATTATCAATCGCTTCAACATTTCTCTCAGTTTCTTGCTGTTTTTCAAGCTGTCGCTTTTCAATATCTTCTAAAATCTTATTAGTTGATTCTTCACGCATTCTTTCGAGTGAACTAACCTGAAGTTGATATGCTCTCTTTGCAGCGTCACTGTCGCCGTAAAGTTCTATCCATTCATCTGGAATAGCAATCTCTTCAGTCGATTCTGTCTTTCCTGAACTTTTAGCCTGTTCTTCAAGAACTTTTAATCGTTCTTCAGCTCTAATTGCTCTTTCGTTGACAGTTTCGAATCTTGAGTAGGGAACACGTGCCTTATCGGCTACAGTATCATCTTCGGTTGATACAGAGACCTTTTCCTCTACTTTGGCAGGCTCTTCGACTTCTTCTGGTTCTTCTTCGGACTCAGCGGGTTCGTCGTTGAAGACTGGTTCGTCGTTAAGCTTGTCTAACTCTTCTTGTGGAATTGGCATATTATTATACGGGGAGTTTTACCTTGCGGAAGGAAGCCCTAGCCACCTAATTATTTATTTAAAAATTATTTCACTTTCTTCATTTTAGCAGCCATTTCTTCTTTTTTGATTTTCTTTTCTTTTTTTTCGTACTTCTCGTTCTTTTCTTCTTTCATATAATTATTTCTTAATCTTTTTAGCAACTTTCTTAGGTTTATCGACTTCCTTTTCTACAGCTACGACCTCTGGCTGTATAATTATTTCTCTTGATTCAGGCTCTTCCTCGCCTACTTTACCTAGCCCATTACAGGTTTGGCATAATTTGTTCTCATTCTCTAAGCCAGTTCCCTGGCAGTCTGTGCATTTCATAATATTATTTTTTAAATGGATGCTCAGCTGAATGCTTAAGCTCCTTATGTATTTTCTTAGCCATTGCTACTTTCTTATCGATTTTAATTTTAGACATATATGTATTAATTATTAACTTGGAGCAAGCGGGATTGACTTTGCTCCACTAAACTTTAACGCTACTCATCAACTGTTGACTCTGTATAGCGTTGGCATCTTGACTAGCTGGCAGTGCAGTTGGGACGCCTGTTTCTTCACTGATACCTGGATTGATAGCTGGTCCACCTGTTCCTGGGACTTGTTCGTTCACGTTAGCTGCAGGAGCTTGAACTTGGAATGATGGAAGATACATCTCTGGGCTAACTGCTCCCTTTTGAAATAGTTGCCACAAGATTAAACTTTGAGTCGCTCCAACTGGGTCAGGGAAATCTAATTTCTTATATAAGTTGAGGGGGTCGATAGCATTAGCAGTCCAAAGGTCGATTGCTTCATTTCTCTGTGTTAATGGGTCTTTTGGCACGAGAGAACCTTCCTTAACTGTAACTGCTACGCTTTTAATAAACCGAGAGTTGCTTAATCCTTCCGTATCTTGACCATCTTCACCAAGAATATTGGTATAATGAATATTGTCATAATGAACGAGCATTAATTGAGTCCATAAATTATATATAGTATCCGCTACTTGTTCAATGAACTCTGTTACTCCACCACCAATACGAGAAGCGTCCATCTGGTTAACCATTATCTTCCCTCTAGCAGTTTCTTCACTCTTGATACCTTGAGGTGTAGAGCCTGACGTTCCAAAGATATTCTGTAAGTTCTGTTCTGCCTTTTGAGTAGCAGTCCATACATCGCTAGATATTTGAGGGGCAGGCTTAAAAGCAATCGTTGTGTTAGGGTCACCTTGAACCCTAATCGCTGAACCTCTACGCAAAGCACTCGCTGCAAGTCCAGCTTGTTCTTTGTCCATTATTCTACCGTCAACTACTATACCATTGTTCTGGCTGTCAATGTTCTTGTCTAACTGTCTGTATCTCTTGTTAATCTGGTCTTGTTGAGGAATATTCTGAACGATTAAACCTGTTTCATCGTGTGGCTGAAGACCTAAATTGAAGATTGATAAGAAAACGTAAGGAGCAGTTGGTTTGTCTAAATGGTTAATCGCTTCCACGGCAGGTAAATCTCCGTCAGCTGGTTGGTCATAGTTCCAATGTGGGTTCTTAAACTTACCTAAGACTTTATTAGTCATCGTGAAGAATACGTCAGTTCCTTTATACCACCACTTAATATATTCAAGCTTAGTTCCTTTCTTCCCAGGCGTGATGTTTCTAATATAATCAGCGTGATTAGGGAACAACTCGGCTAAACGAGATGCGGATACCTTATAGCGAACACCTAAATAATCTCCTGTAAATAAACCTGCTTCATCTACGCTTCCGTCTTTGTCGAATATGAATCGTTTAGGATTGATAACAGTTGTTTTTAAATCGTCTATCTCTAAATCGTAATCTACTTCGATGCCACCGATTAAATAAAGTAACCAATGTCTAGTGGCTCGAGCTAGTTTACGTCTTAACTTTGTCTTGTCTGCCTGAAATACTAAAGCATTTTTTAAGTCTTTTGCTAGATTTTGTCCTTCTTCACTATTATCTGCGGTTACGAGTGGTTCAGGGTTAGAACGAGTAGCGATAGGAAGGAATGTTTCAACTGCTGAAAAGAGTTGATTAACAACTGTATCCTTGCCTTCTAACTGGTCAACCATATCTAACTTTTGCTTTCCTAACCAGTAATCCCTTGATTTGTCTTGAACTTTTTCAATATCTAGATAATAACCAGCATAATCTTTCTGCCATTGACTTGTAAGAGTCAAGACCTGTTCTTCTGAATACTTTGATTCATATTCGTCTTGAGGAACAATGCTGTCTTTATTCTCTCCGCCTGTCTTATTTACATTAGCAAAAAGACCGCCTACCTGTTTGATAGCGTTCATTATTGCTCCGCCTTGTATTGTTGAATCACTTGGCATATTATCCTTCGTATCCTTGAGTGAAGAATGTTCCTTCACCTTTAGGATAAATTATTTCACTTTCCTTATCGCTAAACTTATCTACTCCTATTCTCCATAAGACCGTCGCTAAGGCTCTATGGTCACGAGCTGTTCTAGCCCATTTATAACCTGTTAGCCTGTTAGTCTTGTTATCATACAATTTAATCTTCGAGAGATTCTTCCAATCCAGATAGTATTCATACCAGTCGTTCTCAGTGCCTTGTAGTGGAATTCTTCTATTACGGAACTCATCAACCACCCACTGAATACCTCGCTCTCTGTCTACACTTGCTTGACCGAACTTGTCTCCTTCGCCCCACCAAGCAATCTCGTTGTCTTTCTTCTCGCCTGTGAAGTAAGTAAGAAATACTCTGCCCGACCATCTTTCAAAGAATTGTCTTGAACCTATTAAATCTCCGCCTGCGTCCATTACTACGATAAGCTTCTTCCATCTGTCCATTAAAGCGTCAAGTTCGTTGTAGTTAGAAGTCTCTCCGTGGAAGAACAGACCGAGCCGTTGATTGCCTAATACGTAATCAAGTTTCAATCCTGTATCAAGCCCCATCACTACTCTCTCGTTTGTATCGGGGGCGGTCATCTGTCCTGTCAAGTTCTGGAATAAGTGTTGCTGAGTCAGTTTACTATCTCCACCAGCATACGGAAGTCCTAAGACGTAATTGTAAAAGTATTCTGGGGATTTCTCTACGAAGTCTTTTAATATCTTGTCGGCACTAATCCACGAGCATATTAACTGAGGTATCCAGTAGCCTGAAAAAGGTTTCTCTATTCCATTATCTAATTGCCATTTCTTACTATAACGAGGAATCCATCTGCCGTTCTCTCTGTCTTCGTCTTTTAACTCTCCGCCACATAACTTGCAAATGAACACTCGCTTTATCTTGTCTATGCTGTTTGGAAATTCTAGGTAGTGTTCTTTGTGGCAGTGAGGGCATTTTATGAACCAATGCTTTTGGTCGCTGTTCTGCCAGTGAATGTCTACTCCGTAATCAACAACCGATGGGTGGGAGAAATACCATCTCCATCCATCCCCTTTAGCTTGAAGTCTTGTTTCATATTGTTCAATTACTGATTGGTCACTAGCGTCTACTTCATCGTGGATGTTAAGGTCGGAAGAAACCATCATCGCTGACTTGGTCGTAAAACTTCCTCTATAGTGGATGATATTCTCTCCTACGCTCTTTTGTTCTACTGTGTCGTGTTCTTTAATCCAAGTCTGAAGAATTGGGTTTTGGGCGACGATACGATTAATCTTTCCACCTGCCATATCTTGAACATCTCCTTGAGTTGGTAAAGTGTAAATGATGTCCTTCTTTAACTTCTTTGCTACGTAAAAGCTTTTGATTAAGTTCGTTACGGTCATTCCAATCTGTGGAGCTTTAAGTTGGACTTGTAAAGGAGAAAGGTCATTAAGTATGTCCCATAAGAACTTACGGTGCTTAAACTCTAAAGGTATTCCAGCTTCATTCTTTATCTGATACTTCTTTGTCCACAACGCTGGCAATAGTTCCATCGCTTGGCTCACTTGTTCCTCCGTGTATTTCATTTATATTTAATTTATTAAGCTGTTCAGCAAGATGCTTAATCTCTGGAGTAGCTACGGTGACGGTTTCTATTCTTCCATCTATTTTATTGTCTGGGTTACCTTCAGCCATTTTCCAAATAGTCTCTTTATCAAGTCCTGCTAAAAACTCAGCTCGTTCTTCGTCTGTTTGCTTAGAAAGGAAGTTTCTACAATACTCTTTTAAGGTTATTCCTTTAGGTCTACCTGCTGGATTACCACTCTGCCCCTTTTTAAATAGCCAAGGTCTGCTGTCGGACTGTTTTTTAGATTCTTCTTTAGGTTCAGTTTTGTTATCTTCTGCCATATTTATAGAAAGGGGAAACTTTCTAGGTAATTTCTGCTCAACGCTTTGTGGTCTTGGTAATCACAAGATTGTCTCCCCTTTTATGATTTATTAATCTCTTTTAAGTCTTTTTCTTGTTCTCGGGCTTCCTTCTCTAATCCAGCCTTCTTTAGTTCGGGGATAAGTCTCTCGTGTTCTTTCTTTGCCATCTTAGCTGACATACAATATTTCTTATCGTTATTTTTGCTCATATTAGTTAAATTATTGACATCTTTTCGCTGTGGTATTTGTAATAAAGGTTCTCTGATGGCTGTAATAGGTCACGCTTCATTATCTTTGAGTATTCTCTGTTGTCACATCTCCCGTTAGAGTCAAATCTGATTATGTTAATCTCTCCACAAATCTTACAGTAAGTTCTAATTCCGTCTGGGGTCTCATTTACAGTTATATTGTCGTGAGCTTCATTACAATTGTCACACATATTTATTTAATAACAGCACAAATTCCAGATGAATCAGAGTCTACAAAATAAAACTTTTCTCCATTATAATTAATAATATCTATTGCCCAAGCCTTCACCATTATCTTATCTCCTATACAAACTCCTCCTATAATTTTAGCATCACTAGGGATAGCTACAATTTCAGCAACTTCGATTGCTGTTTCTTTAGAACTAAGGTCTAGTCCTCCCGCTGTTGGTTGCTCTATTTTTAATTGTATTTTTTTATTTACTGGTAAGATAATCATATTATTTCTTTATATTTTCACAGATAGAGCAGTGAGTCGTAATAAACACGGAGCAATTGCTGATTGCGTTCTCCAGAGCTACTCTCTCTGCCTTAGTAGGGTCAATGATACCTGATTCAATCATCTTAACGTATTTGTCTGTCTTGAAGTTATAACCCATCCCTTTAGGCATTTTCCAAATAATCTTCCAGTAACTCTTGCCTGCGTTCTTACAAATCTGTTTCAAGGGGAACTTAAGGACGCTTTTTAAAATCTTTTCTCCTACTGTTTTGGGTTTCATTGCTTTGGCTATTCTCCAAAGTGCCATTCCGCCACCTTCAACCACTCCTTCGGCGAGAGCTGCTTTGACAGCTGCGACTGTGTCGTCAGTCTTGTCTTTCTTGTAAACTCTGTCTAAATCGGTGATAGCTCCTATCTTGATAACAGCAATTCCCCCTGTAAGTTTAGCTACTCTTTTAAGCATTGCTTCTTTTTCGTATATATTATTGGTGATTTCAGCTTGCTCCTTTAAGCGATTAGCGAGAGCTTCTCCTTCGGGGGTCTTAGCTACAAACAAGCTCTTTTTCTCGGTGCAAGTGAACTTGTCGGCTAATCCTAAATGTTTCTCAATATCAAGTTTATCAAATCCTACGCCTGTTGTATCACTGATTAAGGTAGCCCCGACAGTAGCTGCGATGTCTTCAAGCTGAGTGCCTGTCGTTTTAATGACTACAATTCCTAACCTACCCTGTAACTTGTTCATAACCAGAACTCCTAAAATCTGAGGGTCTATGTCTTCGCAAACAATAACTAACTCACTCTTCTTAACGGCGTCCATCTGGTCGAATAGGGGTTTGATGTCCTGAATAGTAGAGATTTTCTTTAACGCACATAAGACTGGAATCTTTTCATACTCAGCCTTGGTGCTTGTTTTATCGTTAGAGAAATAAGGAGAAACAAATCCAGCATTAAGCTCATACCCTTCTTGAATCTCGTAAGAAGTCTGATAAGTTCTGGATTCTTCAACTACTATTACGCCTTCCCGACCTACTTTCGTTATGACTTCGGTTACTATATCAGCTATTTCTTCGTTCTCGGAGGAGATAAAAGCAACTTTTCTGATATCTTTAAGGTCAATTGGGGTTGATAAGTCTTTTAGTTTTGAAACTACTGATTTACACGCTTCCTGTAGACTGTTCTTAATCATTACTGGGCTTTCGTGTCTTTTTAAACTCTTGTGAACTGCCTTCTTAAGAAGAGCAGCGGTTGTTGTTGTGGCGTCGCCTACGTCTTCGTTGGTCTGAGCACAAGTATTCTTGACCAACCAGCAACCTAAATCTTCAAATGGGTCTTCTAGTGAGATTGAATTAGCCACTGTATGACCGTCGTTAGTGATGTGGGGAAGGATTGAATCGGAAAGCATTACATTTCTTCCACGTGGACCGAGCGTTCCAATCACTGAATCTGCTGTAATATCCATCCCTTTAAGTATCTTCTTAAGGGCTTTGTTTTTAAAAAGTATTAATTTACTCATAGTTTATTTTAAGAAATCGTCTGGTTTGCTCCCTTCTGCTTCAAAGATTTCTTTATCAAAATTTGGATTAATTATTTCTGATTGAGGTTTTATAGCTTCGTCAAATTCGTTTAGTTTCTTTGAGATTATTCTCTCCATCTGCCTTCCGTATTTAGGGAGTATCTTGCTCCAAACTAGGAATGAGGTAATAACTGAAGCCAAACAAACGAGAAATCCTACTAAAAAGCCAAATAAAAACATATTATTTGACGATTGGCTCTATCGGTTTTTCTGGAGTGGGGACAATCGAAATAGACGGGAATATACCAGTTTCCTTGTATAAAATAGTAGGAACTAGGAATAGTCCGTGTTTTGTTGATAGTTCGTTGATTTCCTTTTGAAAAACGTCAACTTTCTCTTGGTATTCTTTTTGCTCTTTTTCTTTTAATTCCATAGGGTTAATTTTCTAAATTATTTATTTTTTCTCTTAAATCTTCTATTATTTTAGCCAATTCTTGTTCTGAGTAGCCTTGGTGAGCCCAAGCATCTCTGACTAACTGATTAAACCACTCTAAGCCGTAGTCCTTGATTAATTTCTCAGCATAGACATCCAAACGCCCCGAATAGTTATTGTTACATTGGGGACATTGGGGTTTCAAATTCCTTTCGTCAAAGTCTAGTCTGTCGTGTTTGAAGTGTCCTGCCTGGAGTTCTTTCCAGTGTTTAACGCAACCGCACGTGTAGCATTCGTTGTAGCCGTCCAAATTAGCCCCAGACCGTCGAATCCACTTGCTCATTAGTGTCCAAGCCTTTTTGTGTAAAGACTTGCGTAGTGCCTTTTTAAAGCCCTTAGACGCTTCGTGCCTTTCTTTCTTCAATCTAGCCTTTTCTTCCTTCTTGGCTTTTTCTCTCTCCCTGTAGTGAGCATAACACCAGCTCGTATTAGCGAATCTTGGTTTATCACATAACTTACAAGGCTTTGTTTGAATTGGCATAATTGTAAAATGTCCAAATATCTCGCCCAATACCTGCTCCTTTCGAAGCGTGAAACCGCCTATGAATCGATTTCACCCCTTTAGTTAATTTGCTAATGGGACAGCGAGATATTCCTGTTATGTCCAACTTGCCCTAATTAGTGGTAAGCGAGATTAACGAGCGAAATATTTAGACACTTTTATCTTAAATTTTAAAAAAAGCGATTATTTTCCAGTCTGTCGTCGAAAAGAGACCATTGACGTTAGCCAACTTTCTCTCAACTTACGAACAGAACAGAAAGCAATCGCCTTTTGTCCAGAGTTAGCCAAAAGAAGTTCGACTAACCATTGTTTATCTAGTAATCTTCATCTACGTTTAGATTAAAATACCCATCTGATTCCAGTATAGATTAATCCCAGTTATTTGTCCATAGCTAAAATAAGCTAATCTGGGGATAAAATGGGGACAACTAAAACAATGGACACTGGACATTCAGAAAAATATATGCTAAGCTGGAATTACTTTTAAATTGAATAATAAAAAAAATGCCTAAAACAACAACACAATTCAAAGAACCGAAAGGTTTCTCTATAAACGGTAATCAATCCGTTGCCCCTGTTGTTGGGGGTAGGCAATAGGGAAGCCTCTCGGTTTTTTTAATTATAATAATATGAACAAAGAACAATATCATAAATATCTATTTTCTGCTAATTGGCTTATTAAGAAATCTGAATTAATAAGAGATTATTTAAAATTTGGTTACCCTATATCTTGCTATAATTGCCAAAGCAAACAAAATTTGCAAGTCCATCATCTAAATTATAATAATGTAGGGGGAAATGAAAAAATTGATGATGTTTGTTTTATGTGTAGTAATTGCCATATGGAATGGCACAAAAATCCTAAATTTAAGAATAAGGTAATTAAAGACCACGAAGTTTCAGAAGAAGATTTAGAACATTTTAATAAAATAATAAATTCAAAAGAATGTTTAGAATATTTTGATAAAATAATATGTCCGAATACAAACAAATAAAAACAAGAATATGGCAAGATAATTGGTTCTTATCTTTAAATGCAGAAGAAAAACTGTTATGGATTTTTCTTTTGACTAATGAATATAGTCATATTTCAGGCTTATACGAGCTTCCAAGCCCCTTGATAGCCCCTTTAACTGGTATTAAAAATTGGCAAATAATACTAGAAAAATTTATTAAAGACAAAAAAATATTATACAAAGAAAGTTGGATTTACATTTTAAACAAAACTAAACATCAACCAATCAGTAATAACATAAAAGATAATGTAAATATATCAATAATTAAACAATTAGAAGAAAATAAAGAAATTTTGCTTAATCTTAAAGAAAAAGACAAAGCCCCTTCAAAGGGTCTTAAAGCCCCTTCCTTGACCCTTCCTGAAATAGAAATAGAAATTAAAACAGAAACAGAAAGAGAAATACAAAGAGAAAGAGTAGTCACTCCCTCTAGCGAAGCAAGGTTATTTTTTGATAACATAGAAAAGCAAGAAGAATATCTAAACCACTTAATAAAAAGGGGAATAGAAGAAAGCTTTGCTCGCCAAGAATTATCTAAGTTTATATCCTATTGGACTGAGCCTAATAAATCAGGGACTAAACAACTATGGGAAATGAAGCCTACTTTTGAAATTACAAGAAGATTAAGAACTTGGTTTGGGAACACAAATAGCTTTAATCAAAACAAACAAATAAAAACTACAATAATCAATTAAAAATATGTCTTATATCGTAAAAATGATGGATAATACTGAAATAACTGTTCCTGATAATGTAGGGGAAGTTATTTTACAGGCAAAAACAGATAGAGTTATATGGGGGAAAACAATGATTAACCTTAGAAGCATTTCAAGTGTCGTTCCTGAAGCAGAGGATATCTACAAGGACTTGCCACTGTTGCCCCCTAAGAAATACACTAAGACCGAAAGAATCAAAGCTCTGGAGCATTTGATAAACGGACTTCAAAAGTTTATGGACGAAAATGAACACACAAGCAAATCCGATGATTTAATGGCTTTAATGAAAAAGAGATTGTTAGAAGCCCAAAAGTTACCAGAAAACTCTCTGACCTCAAACCCAGCTAAAGGATTACTAACTTAAATTTATGATATTAATAAACAAGATTCCAAATCGTCAATGTGATAATTGTAAAAGAGGAGTAAAAATAGGTCAAAGAGTGTTCTTAAGAGGCAATAATTTTGTTTGCTGGAAATGTAATAAAGTAAAATTAAATAATAATTAAAAACCTATGGAAAACAAAAAAGAGAAAACAATGCACGAAGAAAGTTCTGGTGCATTAAGAAAAAGATTTATCGAACCACCATTTAGTATTATTGACGCTCGTGGTGGGGCGTGGAAAGAAAGAAAAAATAAATGGAAAGACTTAGGTATTAAATCAGAATTAGGGAGAGATGCAACGTGCCTTATTGGTAAAACTGACAGTGATTATATGCCTAGTATGGAGACGGGTATTAGTGTCTTCGACCCAGCTCTTTGTGAACTTCTTTATACTTGGTTTTGTCCAGCTAAAGGAAAGATACTTGACCCATTTGCGGGAGGGTCTGTCAGGGGAATCATTGCTCACAAAATGGATTATGATTATACGGGAATTGAACTAAGACCAGAACAAGTTGAAAGTAACATTGAACAAGGAAGGACAATTTGCCCAGAAAAAGAACCTAAATGGATTTGCGGAGATAGCAATAAGGTTCTTAATACAATTAACGAAGAGTTTGATTTTATATTTAGCTGTCCGCCTTATGTAGACCTCGAAGTTTATTCAGACGATAAAGATGATTTGTCAACAATGAACTACGAAGATTTTCTTCTTGTTTACAAATCAATTATTTGTAAGTCAATTGAGAAACTCAAAGACGGTTGCTTTGCCGTATTCGTTGTCGGTGATGTTCGAGACAAAGATGGTTATTATTACGACTTTATAAGTGACACAAAGAAAGCCTTTATTGGTGCGGGGGCTAAACTTTACAACGAAGCTATTCTCCTTGACCCTATAGGAACAGCGATGATAAGAGCAAATAATTTTGCTGGTAGCAAGAAACTAGTCAAAGTTCATCAGAATATCTTATGCTTTAAAAAGGAAGGAGAGATATCAAAAGAACTAAAACAAAAGATAGTTACTGGCTACGAGAGCAGACATATTTGTAAACACTGTGGGGGAAAAATTAAGGGTAAGTATTGCGAGGATTGTCTTGAAGAAGTAAGTTGTTAAACCCCCTTAAAATAAAAATAAATTATATTCTTCAGAAAATAGGTCAAAGCCAGTTGGGGATAACTTTCAGAAATTCTTAAAAACCCTAATGATTATAGCATTGTTAAGGACTATATATAGCTCTGGACAAAGATAATAAAATTTGCTAAGATGTAGGTACAAGTTAAGGAACATTAAAATCTGAGGTGAAGGTCTAAAGGGAAATATGAGTTCGCAGCTAATAAGCACGACTCTTCCAAATAACCCTTTACCTCGGATTTAATAACCTGAAGCTTATACTTATAAACTAATAAAAATCGTATGGCTAAAGAATATAAATTTACTGACCTATTCGATGCTGACAAAAACTTAAACGAAGAAGGTCAAAACAAAAGAGCAAAAATCTTAGTTAACCAGTTAGTAGAATTAGAAACACTTTATCCATCTAAATAATATGAAATCAATAAGCAATAAATTTTGGCAGAAGAAAAGAGTAAACTGGGGGTGTATCTTTGTTGGATTAGTAATCTTTGCTCTGTGGTTCTATATAATTTATCAATTTGTTAACTTAATTTAAACATATGTCATTATTACCAAACGAGTTAGAAGAAATGTTAGGGAATAAGGAAGAATTTGAGAAACAAGACAATTCTCAGTTAGTAGATATAGCCGATGAAGATTTGAACGAAAAGCTAGAAGGAGAGTTTCAGGAAGAAATGAGAGAAGGCTTAGATGACGAAGAATTTTTTAACAAACAATAACAAACTAACAAAAAACCTATGATTAAGATTAATTATCAAGGATTCGACATAGAAGTCGAAACTCCACAAGAAGCAGCTCAACTTCTTAAAAAAATAAGCTTGCCAGAAGAAACTATCTCAGGAGAGCCTATCAACAAAGTTCAAATCATTAGAAACAAGAGCAAAAGAGTAAAAAGACAAAACAACAAATGGACTTGGGAAGAAACTGATTATCTAAAAGCAAACTTCGACAAAACCCCCTTAGAGCTATCGAGACATTTAGGAATCGGGAGCAGACACACTATTCAATCAATAACTTCAACTAAGTTTAGATTGTTAAAAGAAAAAAGAGACAAAGAAGCAAGAGAATTATAACTTTAATAAACATATAACGCCTACTTATATGAAAAAAGAATCTCAAACAACTAGACTATATAACCTTTTGTCCGACAACCTGCCCCACAGAACAGACGAGATACAAATAGAGGTTTATGGTCGTGACCACTTAGGAACAGCTAGAATAAGCGGTAGAATAAGCGAGATTAAGCAAGGTTATGGAGTCAGGATACTTGGCTGGCACGATGAAGACATTCCAAGCCTATACTGGTATCAAATGTTAAGAAACGAACCAGAACAAACAGCCTTTGGATTTTCTGATGTCAACTTTGAAAGTCATAAAAGAATAAAAGACTTAGCTATTGAACAATTAAACAAATAATATGCCAACAATTTTAACACACGATGAGCTTTACAACTTAATAAAACAAAAAGGAGAACCAGTACTAGCAATTACCACTGAAAAATATGAAGAAATACCGCAAGGAACTAAATTATGGTTTGGCGCTACTCCTTATCACATTTCTTCCGCTGATGGATTTACAAAAGATAAAAATAAAATATTTGAATATAATTTTAAATATCAATGGAATGATTATTGGAGATATGTTTATAAGGGAAACTTTGAATTAGTAGAAGATGAGCCAGAAAAAAAAGAACAACCAAAGTTTAAGGTGGGGGATAAGGTGAGGGTTAAGGCTGTATTAGATAATGGTCACGGTGGTTGTAACATAGAAGTTGGAGATATTGGAGTAATTTTAAGTCTTAAAAGTAGTTGCGTAAAAGGATTACCAATAAAATTTGATAGAAATGTTAATGGTCATTCTTGTGGTGGTTTATGTATGAATAATTATGGTCAAGATATGTTAGAAGATGAGCTTGAACTAGTTATAGAAGAACAAGAAAAAAGAGACGAACCTCTCACCAATACTATCATCACAAATATTAAAGACGCCGACCAACATCGTAGAGTTCAAGAGAAGTTATTTGGGATGGGTATTAATTCTGTCCTAGGAAAAGGAAAATATATAGAAGAAACATCTGATTGTATTGTGATAGACACTGATAATTGTGGTTGTTTCTGGATTAGAAATAATACAGATATATCTGAATATACAACTGCTAAACGTATCCCCGCATCAGAGTTCTTGGGGGAAGATTTAACAAAGACTAATATTTGTTCTATTGGGACATCTGGTTCTGTCCCAGGCACTACTGGGCAAAGATTTACTGAAGGAGAAACAATAAAAGTAAATATAGAAATAGATGACCGCCCATTTACTGGGACTACTTATAAAGAAGTATACGCAAAAAAATTTGAGGAAATAACAAAAGAAATGATAAAAAATTATAAAATAAATACTCCCAATGAACCTTGTGTCAAAGGGAAAAACAAAATTATGGAAAATATAGTATCATTCTTCAACGACTTAACAGTCAGTGCTGAAGACAAAGAATTAAGAAAAGCGGGGTTAAAAAATAATTCTCTTGAATGGACACCTGACGCTTTACAAATCGCAGGCAACTTAAAAGCAAAGCAATCTGGTTATAAGGACTGGGCTGATATGAACGCCAAAGTAGGTCATCTTAGTCATATATCTATACTAGAAGCAGATAGTTTGTTCAAAGAATTTTATTCTAAACTCCTAGAAACAGCAAAGAAGTTCAATCGTAAAGATGAAAAGAAAGCTAATAAATAATCATTAATATTATGAACGAAGAAGACAAAAAATTTGCTAAATTTATAAAAATAGCAGTTATCTCGATAGTCTCTCTGGTGTTAATCTTTGGAGCTTTCGGAATTGTAAAAGCTGGAGATAGAGGGGTAAAAACTAGATTTGGAGCTGTAGTTGGAACTGTTGACGAAGGATTATATATTAAAATTCCTTTTATAGAACAGGTTAAAAAAATGGACATTAAAGTTCAAAAAGATGAAGTAGAGGCAAACGCTGCTTCAAAAGATTTACAGACTGTTAGTTCTAAGTTAGCCATTAATTATAATCTTTCTCCCGACTATACAGCTAACATTTATAAGACTGTTGGTATAGACTACAAATCAAGATTAGTTGACCCTGCTGTTCAAGAATCTGTTAAAGCTGTAACGGCTAAATATACAGCCGAAGAACTTATAACAAAACGAGAATTAGTGAGAGATGAAATTAAAGCATTGTTGTCAGCTAAGATGCTCCCTTATGGGGTTATTATTAGCCAAGTAAATATCACTAACTTTGATTTCTCACAATCATTTAATCAGGCTATTGAAGCAAAGGTAACAGCCGAACAAAGTGCTTTAGCAGCTAAAAATAAGTTAGAGCAAGTTAAGTTTGAAGCAGAGCAAAGAATTACTACTGCCAAAGGAGAAGCTGAAGCTATTAAGATTCAGGCTCAAGCGATACAAAATCAAGGTGGTGCGGAATATGTTAACCTTAAATGGGTTGAAAAATGGAATGGTCAATTACCATCTACAACTCTTGGTTCTAATATTCCAATGATTAATATTAATAAATAGTATGAACACCCTAACAATAGACATTGAAACAGAACCAGATTCAAAGTTAGCAGACCTTTTCACATCAAGAATAAAAGCCCCTAAGATATACAAGGACATCGAGAAAATAAAAGCTTATGTCGAAGAGAAGAAAGCCGACCTTACTAAACAAATGTCCGTTGATGTAGATTTCTGCTCAATCAAGTGTATCGGGGTAAAGGAAAACGATGAACCAGCTAAGATTGTGACTCTAGAAGAACTACTAGCTATCATAAGCAACCACGTTGACGTGAAATCGGAGATGGCAAGCGAGTATCAAAATAGGGCTTTAAATTGGCGTGTGGTGACTTTCAATGGCAAACACTTTGATTGCCCCATTATAACTCGTCAAGCCTTAAAAAACGGCATCACAGCCCCTTACAAGTGGCTCAAGGAAGCCACCAAGAGATACGACACAGGGAAACATATCGATTTGATGGAATTCATAGGAGACGGCGAATATAAATCTCTCGACACCTATACCCAAATTTATCTAGGAGAAGAGCCTAAACCAGAGATAGATTTCGTTACCTGTAGTCAAGAAGAGTTAGAGACTCATTGCCTAAATGATGTCGAGCTAACTTACAAGCTATATAATAAATTTAAACCTTTAATGTAAAAAATATGTCACAATGTCCAAGATGTCAGGGAACGCTCAAACTCGTTCCAGCGGGATTAAGTAAAGCAGGAAAACCTTATCAAGCTTTCTGGGCTTGTAATGATAGAAACTGCGGATTCACTCAGAAAGTCCAAGGAACTCCAAGAGCAGTAGCTTCTATGGGGAACGTTCAATCAAGAACAAACCAAGAAAAAGAAACCGAAACAGCTTTCGGAAAGTGTAAGACATTGTTCCTAGTTGAGCTGTTCAAGAAAGACATAACCCTTAACGAAGCAGAGATAAGAGCAGAGGCTTGGGCTTCGGCTTGTATGAGAAAACTTACTCAGTCTAACCTACCAATACAGGAAATTGAAGAAGAAAGTAACGGAGAAATTCTTGTTGAAAATATTCCCTTCTAATTAACTAACCTAACTATATGGAAGCACAAAAAGAAAAAGTAGAAAGAAACAAAAGGGTGGTTGATTCATTCCTTAACCTAGAATCTCAGAGAAGCATATCAAGAAAAGAGAATATAAGCCCTTCTAGGGTCAATGAACTTCTGATAAAGATTCTTGGTCGGACAGAGATAAACAAGATTAAACTTAAAAAGAGAAAGATTAACGCCGAGAAGTATAAACAAATTTATTTAGGAAACAAATGAAAGAAGATTTAATCAACAAAACCCCATCAGAACTAGCAGAACTCAGACTTAAAATAGCCGACGATTACTCTAAAGCTGGAGAAATGAAGGTCAAACTAATGAGATTACACGCCTTTTATTTTGAAAGCTTTAGAGAAGACGTCAAATCAGACGCAGCTCTTGAGAGAAAGTGGGAACTAACTGAAGATGGGTTGAAGCTGATGGAAGTCAGAGAGAAGATGAAGAGTTTGGAGCATAAACTCTCGGCAATCAGAACTTTACTCGAGGTGAAGAATAACGAAGCAAGAAATCAGTATTAGTTGTTTCTTACCAAGGGAATATAGAAAGCATAAAGCCAAGTAACTATTCGGTGCTATAGACCGAATCCTGTCACAGGGTCAGTGAAAGGCAGCTTTCTATTTCCTTGGGAGGAAAGAATGAGTATTGTTTATTAAACCCAACCTTTATTTCTCTAGTGCACAGCTCGAATAACTAAGAATAGAAGCATAAGGTTATTTGGTACGAACGCATAGAGGGCTTACTAATATTGGTTGGGCTTAGCAAATAATAAATTCTCCTTAACAACCTAATTGTGATAGTGGCGGAATAGGTAGACGCTAAAAAGGTGATTAAGTAGCAATACTCGCATAGCACGGTGGAGGGAAACGCCACCAAGTTCGTAAATTTGCTATATGTTGGGTGACTATACGATTCAATTTGGTTAAGTCCTGGGTTAATGTATGTTAGCAGACACCAGGGAAAAGCCTATTAAATTAGAACGACTAACAAGTCCAAATATCGTCAAATCCCAGCCTATCGCAATTAGATTAATGAGGAGAATATTAATTAATAAAATGTATGTTTATTTGTAAAAAGTGCTTAGGGAAAAAAGATGATGAAGAATTAAATGGCTATGTTTCTTATGGAATATGCGAAGTCTGTGAGAAAGAAGGGGAATGTAAAGACGAACATTAATACCCCCTATAAGATAGATTAACTAAAAATAATAAATATAATTATGAAATTTTCACTAACAAAAAACACAAAAATTTGGTGCGGTATTACTCTTTATCAAATTAAGGCAGAAATGTCATTTGGTAATATAGTAAAAGGAGAATTAGGTGGTTACATTGAGAAAAAAGAAAATCTTAGCGAAGAAGGTAATTCTTGGGTTTCT
>Ga0172381_10001754_pt1 | contig 24787 bp, 25 predicted proteins | sample Leawel6488metaG_FD_119754 | JGI IMG/M metagenome (GOLD analysis project Ga0172381, IMG submission 119754) | Leachate microbial communities from a municipal landfill in Southern Ontario, Canada - Leachate well 64-88 metaG | ecosystem: Engineered > Solid waste > Landfill > Unclassified | place... | reverse complement strand
TCGTTTGCGAAATCGTCAATAATACAGCGTCGGTCTTTCTTCTCCCGGCACTTCCCGCAGCCCAGACACCCGTGCATCTTCTTTCCGGCCAGCTGCACCAGTTCGGTCTCGATACCTGCTTTCTTTAGTTCCTTAAACAGTGTCCGTACAAGGATCGCAGTGTTCCCGTCCCTGCGTGCGCTCCCGTTGAATGCGACAACTTTCATGGTTCTCCCTATTGGATAATTCCCGTTAGTAGCGCTCCTCTCATAATACAGCCAGTAGAACCGGGGATACCATGGGTGCGCGCGGATATCCTGAAGAGAAAAACGGGCAGTTCCGGAAATTCGTAATATGAACGGACAAGTCCATGAAAACTGGGGTACCATCTTATGAACCTGCGCGCCAAATAGTCGTGCGATATGAACTCAAGGTTGCAGTTTTCCGATCTCTCGCTCTCAAAAGAGATCGCGAAAGCCATAGAAAATATGGGCTTTGAAGAGCCCACCCCTATCCAGGCACTCGCCATCCCCCTTATCCAGGCCGGCCGTGACGTGACTGCGCAGGCGCAGACCGGTACCGGCAAAACCTCAGCATTTGGCATTCCCGTTATCGAAAACATCGATGCATCGCAGAAGGTTGTACAGGCTATCGTGCTCTGCCCTACCCGTGAACTCGCCATCCAGATCGCCGAGGAATTTTCTCATCTCCTCGCATACCTCCCGAAGATCACGGTACTGCCGGTCTATGGCGGCCAGCCCATCGAACGCCAGCTCAGGGCGCTTGCTCAGGGTGTCCATATCGTAATCGGCACACCCGGCCGTGTAATGGACCACTTAAAACGCCGCACTCTCTCGCTCGACAATGTTTTCATGGTCGTGCTTGACGAGGCTGACCAGATGCTCGACATGGGCTTCAGGGACGACATCGAGCGCATATTAAAACGCGTCCCGCAGAAGAGGCAGACGCTCCTGTTCTCAGCGACGATGCCCCAGCCAATCATCGAGATCTCAAAACGATTCCAGAACAAGCCGGAGTTTGTCCGTGTCGAGTACCAGGAACTCACCGTCCCGGCCATTGAGCAGTCATATGTCGAAGTACGGGACCGGGACAAACTCGAGTCCCTCTGTCGGGTAATTGATGTCGTTGACCCGCACCTTGCCATCATCTTCTGCAACACCAAAAGAGGAGCGGAAGACCTCGCAGGCCGTGTCAGGGCGCGAGGCTACCGGGCCGAAGAACTCCACGGCGACATGAAGCAGTCCCAGCGCGACCGGGTCATGGGCGGCTTCCGGAAAGGCACCATCGACATCCTGATAGCAACCGATGTTGCGGCACGCGGGATCGATGTCGAAGATGTCGATATAGTGATCAACTACGATGTCCCGCAGGACGTCGAATACTATGTCCACCGTATCGGCCGGACAGGACGGGCGGGAAAAAGCGGCCGGGCAATCACTCTTGTCACGCCCAGGGACTTCACTAAGCTCCGCGAGATCCAGAAATACATAAAGATCCAGATCCCAAGAAAACCGCTCCCGACCGCAAAGGATGTGGTCGAATTAAAGACCAAGACGATCCTTGAAGAGGTCCGTGAGGCGGTGAGGCAGGGGGGCATCGAGCCGTATGCCCGTATGGTCGAGCAGGAGAGTGAAGGGGATTTCACCTCGCTTGAGATCGCCGCTGCGCTCTTAAAAATGCGCATGGAACAAAGCTCAGAATCCCATAAAGAACACGCTGCACCGACTGATTTCGGCGATACCGGTGCAGAAGCAGGGATGGTGAGGTTTTTCATCGGCCTTGGCCGGGACCACAACGTCGCTCCGAAAGATATCGTAGGCGCCATTGCAAACGAAACCGGGATCGCCGGCAAATCCATCGGGGCAATACGTATCCTCGATACCTATTCATTTGTGGAAGTCCCCCGCGACTGTGCAGAAGAGGTCTACACCATTATGAAAGAGCGCACGATACGGGGGCAGCCCACCGGGATCGAACCGGCGCAGGGCCGGCGCGAGTAAGTCCTCCTGTGAGCCCCGGTCATACCCGGGTCCTTTTTTATTGCGCACAACGACCACGCGAATGCGCGTGGACTCACCGGTCATCGGGAATCTTTTTCCCACCTAATTTGAGCCTGATCCTCGGAACCAGGAGCGGCGGGGGTAGCAAGGGTGTGGCATCCAACATGATGATGACCCTCCGCAACATCGGGGAAGCCCTGGGGATAGCCCTGTTCGGGACGATTGCGGTCTTTGTAATACTCAGCACTATGACCGTACGTGCAACAATGGACTTGTCCCCGGTAATTCTCGCAACAGGGTTCAGGGCCGCATTCCTGTGGGGCACCGTGCTCTGTCTTGCCTGCACCGTCATATCGGCAGTAACCAGTACCAGAGATGATTCGTTGGGGACTGCCTGAACCGGCCAGGTTTTTCTCCCCCCGCCACACACAATCCTCAATATCTCGCAGGTTGAAACCATCTGTATGAACATGAAATTTGTCTTTGGCGGCATCGCTTTCCTGATGCTCCTGCTCGTTGTAACTGGCTGCACCCAGACTACAACCCAGCAGGCAACCCCGGCCCCGACGGCCCAGGCAACAACAGAAGTTCCAACAGCCGCGGAAACAGCTTCGGCAGCACCGACAACCATCGCATCCAGCAGCACCCCGGGCCCCACCCAGACTCTGGCAAGCAACCAGGCAGTCGAGCTCCAGGTCGCAAGCAACAGCAAGTCCATCGACCCACAGGTCATCCTCACCTTCCGGGGCGGCAAGGGCATGAATGTAATCCCGGAAATCGACATCACGCTTACCCGTTCCGACGGAACTGTGCTCAGCGACAAGATGGTCCAGCCACTGTATGTCGGTAAAACCGTCAGCCTCGCAGGCTCGACCGGTAACAAGGACCGGGCCGAAGTCTGGGTTATAACCCCGCAGGGAGACAGGGTCAAGGTCATTGACCAGTATGTCCCCTTCCGGGAATACTAACACCTTTTTTACGCGGGCAAAGTGCCGGCGGCATATCATTGTAGCCATTACCCTATAGGCTTGAGTTCATAAACCCGTGATTTGGACATCTCCTTTTGCAGGCTGCCACCCCGGGCCTGCAGCATGCGTGCAGTACCTGATGGGATGCAGGAATACAGTTCGGAATACCGCCTCATGCAGGAAGGACTGGATGTGATGATCAAAGTAGCATCAAAAAGAACCTGATCGGGTCCCTTTGGCAATCCCTTTCAGGAAGAATCAGAGAAAACCCCTGCCGAAAATAAAACACCGGACCCTCATACGCGCCACGAGCAGGATAAAAAAAATGAATGGGTAAAAGATCGGTCTGCATCAGAAAGACAGGTTGATCCGTCTTATTCCCCAAGTTTCTGGATCGCTGGTGTAAGCAGGTTCTCATCGCCGATCAGAAAGAGCTGGTCGCCAGAAATGATCCTGCTATCCATGGCAGGAACAACAATCCCGCTTTCGCCGCGCCGGAATGCAATGGCGACAACACCTTCCGGCAGGCCAAGCGCTGCAACCGTTGTATCCTTCCCGAAGGGTATTACAACGGCCCGGATCGCGCCCCCGTTCTCGTAAAGCAGGGAAAGGAGTGCTCCCGCATCATCGGGAGCAAAGTTCGGGGCGATCTTCTTTTTAGCCGCATCGATCGTCATCGTAATTTCGTCTTTTGTGGGAAGTTCCTTTGAGACCCGGTTATAAACGTCCTGTACTGCGCTTTGGGCTTTTGCAGCGACCGGCTCCAGGGTCTGGGCAATCCGGCCCCGGATACCCTCGAACTCCCCTGCGACCTGCCCGGCAGCCGCATGGGCGGTCTCCCGGACCTGATCTGATAGCGGAAGTGCCTTGTTGACGAGGACAGACACACCTTCGGGAACGCCCAGAACGGCAAGATCTTCAGAAGAGAGCCGGATCGTATCCTCTCCGACTGTTGAATCGCTAAATGCTGCAACCGTGATCCAGCGATCTTTTCCGGTTGTTCCTACATCAAGGTCTTCGCGTTCGTCAACCCCGATTTTTTTGAGAATAGCCGCATTTACGCGGGCACGTCCCACACTGGGGAACGCACGTTTCTGGACGGTAAGTGTAAGATCTTCCATGATATCACAGGATCAACCCCTGCTGCTATAAGGTTTCCGTGGGTATGAACCCCTGCAATTAAGAAGGACTGCATCCTGCCCGGACGGGAAAATGTATCAGACCGCTTCTTCCCGCTTTGCTACAGATAACGTAAGGAAGGGAATAAAGATCCCGATGGCTATGATCGCAAACGCGACCGGTTCATCACCATACGGCGGCATGAGGTATACATAGATCCCATCGACGATAACAAAGAACCCGATAAAGGCACTCATCACTTTTAAGATCGTTTCCATGACGCTTTACTACCCCCTCATACAATAACATACCAAGAGGGAATTAATAAACACTTGCCCGTCGTTACTATCCCGACCGGTTTTACTGGGCTCATTCATCCGCAAGATGATGCCTCCATCGCTGTTACCTGTGCTTTTATAAAAAAAATCAGCCGTGAGTAAACCCGATAACGAGCGCGATCACAATCTGGATGAGAACCTCTTCAAACGTCATATGAGGGGGAGGTACCGGCCTTTTATGCAGACATGAGTACAGGGTAAAATGATCGGGAAGGTATCATGCGGGGCATAGTACAATACCGGTATGCAGTCCAGACTGGCTAATACCGTCCCTGCCGCCGTAATTCAGGTGAGCCTTGGAGGTGCATGAACCACAATTCTTTTTTCCCGCATGGTAGACTTAGGAAGGTATAGTTATGGAAAAAAACCCAGCGCGCAAATACCAGGTAGTCGAGGAAGCGGAGATCGACCTCGTCCTCATGTGCAGGGACAGCCACGAATTTTACGAGCAGTACCTCAAGGTCTTCCCGGATACAAAAAAAGGTCTCGACAGTATCAGCAAGATCTGGAAACGGCGGAGCGAGTTTGCAAAGAAACGGCCGCAAACCCTGACCCAGGCAGAAACAGGTTCAACAATTTCCCGCGAGATCCAGTCACTAATCTCCGAGCAGACTAAGATCATGAGCGAGATGGCGACACTTACAAAAGAGAACCTTGAAGTGAGTCGGCAGATCCTTGCGGCACTTGCACACCAGAACAGCATCCTGACCGGGCATGAGGAGAAACCAAAAGAGACCGTACACTCTGCTGCCCATCCGGCCCCGGCTCCAAAACCACCGGTGCAAAAGAAGGCCCCGGAAAAGCAGACCCCAATCATGGTCGGGTCATAGCGCAGCACGGGTTTTTTTTATTATAATACTATCCGCGCATATCTTTTTTTTACTATCAGATCCGTATTAAAACTCCAGAATTTTCCCGTTGTTTTTAGGAAGGACTTACCTGTGGGTTGGAAAAAGACCATACAAATCCCGAATATATGCTGAATATTTGTGCCAGAGGCAGGGATTACCCCTCAAATAACCCTATTCATTTATATAGATTTAGACAAAACTTTTTGTATATGCCACGAGGACGACCAAAAGGCTCACGGAACCTGAGCGCGTATGAACGCGGAAAAGTAAAACGAATACGTGAGATCCTGTCCCAGAAAGGGATCACGGATTTTGACCGCCTTCGTGATCAGCAGATCCTCACGAATATTTATCTCAGCACGGACGGGGATATTTTTGTGAAATACGGCACGGGCAAAACGTTCACCGTAGAAACTACAGATCCAAGGAATAGGGCGGGCGAGAAGATTCTCGCTAAACTGGAAAAGAACCTTGCTGCGTTGCGTAATGTGATCTGAAACCCTGAAGGAAAATTTTTACCGGAAAAAATTGTTACGGATCCGGGGATTAATTAATACACCCGGGTCTGTACCTTTTCACGATAGCACAGGTTATTTCATTTTTCTCACTTTCGGGCAATTTATCGGATTTGAATGCCGGGTGGGATCACGCCAGCACCGGAATCCACAGGATACACCGGCAGCCCCTTTGGTGGCACAAAAACAATATCCCGTGCCGCCCTACCCATGCATACACACCGGTGGTTATTGTTTCCCTCATCCCCATTCCCTACCGCATCGCCGCACTCACGCAGGAAGAGCACGCCCTTTTTGAGTACCCGATCGAACGCCTCTCACATGTGATCAGGGATGTGGGGTTCCGTTGCACCGCCTGCGCGAAGTGCTGCACCCGGGCGTTCAACGGTCACGTCTTCCTGCTCGACCGTGATGTGGCCGCAGTACAGGAGATCGATCCAACAGCACTCGAACCCGCCCCGGATCCCGAGTTCTGCGACCAGGACGGCACATTCTATGTTTCCGGTTACGCGCTTCGGGTAAAAGACGATGAGAATGGGTCATGCTGGTTCCTTGAAAACGGCAGGTGCCGGATCTATGACCGGCGGTTTGCTATCTGCCGGCTGTATCCTTACATGCTCCACCGTGAACCCGATGACCGGGGTAATGTAGACTGGCGCCAGATATCCGGTCTTGACCAGCACGGGGAATACGATGCGGAGATCACAGATGAGGCGTGCCTTACCCTCGCACGGGAAACCATGGAATATGAGCACGCGTTCCTCGCCCACCAGATCGCATTTCTGGAGTGCATACATGACTGGTTTACCCGACACCAGCTCAGGCACGTCCAGAAAATCTACGACGACCGGATGCGGCAGTACCGTAAGGGGGTACCAATCACCGTTATGGTCTACACTGACGGGCAGCTGGAAAAGCACCGGATCTGCGCGGGAACAGCACCTGTACGGCAGTAAGGACTGTCCGCAGGGTCCGCGCGAATATCCTATTCTATCTGAACGCTGGCACCCAGCACCGTTGAAGAGTTATACTGCGCGAATCTGGGGCCGACAAATTGTAAAAAAGGTGTTCTACAGAGCCTAAAAAGGAAAAATGATTTGTCTGGTTCAGATGTTGCCCGGTCCAAACTGCTGACGGTTTGAAGCGGCAAACGCGCCTTCGACCACACCGGGGGCAAAGATGCCCGGCGCAGAGCCGGTCTTTGCATAGGTGTACAGCGCCACCGTGAAAATTCCCTGCATGGCAGAAGCCAGAATAGCAAGGACAGCAACAAGCACGATAAAGAGTGCAAGTGCAATCATAAAGAGCGTGGCGTTGCCGATAAAGAGCGTCCCGAGCACAAGCAGCAGGCCGACGATACCGATCGCCGCAAAGATAAGCGTGATTGAGATCGTTCCAACAACGCTCTCTCCCCAGGTCTTCTTGAAGAGTTCCAGCGATTCTTTCATCGCGGAAAACACGCCCTTGTCCTCGAACGCAAGCACCGGTACCACGAACAGGGTAACGAGGCTCCAGACCCCGCCGACAATCGATGCAGCAACCTGGCCCAGGAACCCGGCCCGGTCCTCTATCATGTGCAGGATCAGACCGACTGTTGCAGCCACAATCGCCCAGGCAAATATGGAGCCGAGATGGCGGCCTGCGGCAGAGAGACCCTCTCCTACGGTCATACTCTTCCCGTTCAGCTTTGCATGCACGCAGCTGATTAGTCCCACGTTAAAGAAGATCACGACAAAGTAACTCACTAGGTAGAACAGGAATAAAAGAATAATTCCCGCGATGCTGTTGGTAGTAAGCGAGTATGCGCCATCGGTAAATATCAGCGGCACGACAAAGGTTGCGATCACAAGCAGGGTGACGATACCGGACAGGATCGGGAATGCGAGGAGTTTTTTGTCCTCCATCAGGATCCGCCAGCTCGCCTTCACCAGTTCGAGACTTCGCATAATCCGTTCAAACATAGTTTTTGGTTGGCAGTATCATGGTATGAAGGTTTTTCAAACCGTATTGGCAGTGCGATAATTTTTCGGGGAACGAAGGTACACAAAAAACCGGGTTCTGATCCCGGCACGTTTGTCGCGCACCGGTACAGAACGTAGTTTCTGCCGGATATACCAGAATATCGGGCATCCGTGAGCCAAAAAAACGATGGGGCCGGCCAGTTTTACCGTCCAAACGTTTCCTGTACGAATGCACCCACATGGGCAACCGCTGCACGGGCTTCGGGCACCTGTTTGCCAAAGATCTGCCAGAAGTGGAACATACCCTCCCAGATCTCAAACCTGACCTGCCCCCCCGCCCATTTTGCCTTCTTTGCAAATGCTGAAATATCGTCATACATGAGTTCGCCGGTCCCGGCCTGGATATAAAGACGGGGTAGACCTGACAGGTTTGCGTGAACTGGCGATGCGAGCGGATGTCCGGGTTCCCCTCCATCAAGATACAGGGAACGGATGGCAGCAAGCTGGGCTGCGGTTAGCCAGTCATTATCCCGGTTCGTAGTAACCGATTCCCCGCTAAACGCCAGATCGACTATCGGCGACATGCAGATGGCTGCCGGGGGCATCAGCAGGTGCTGATCGCGAAGCGAGAGCAGCAGGTCAAGTACGAGCGTGCCACCCGCGGATATACCGACAGGGATAATCCGGTGCGGAGGATAACCATGGCTGGCAAGATAACGGTACGCAGCAAGCGCATCCTCAACCTGTGTCGGGAAGGTATGCTCCGGTGCAAGCCGGTAATCGACCGAGAAGACCCGGGACTGTGCGGCACGGGCGAGAGCTGCGCAGAGTCCCAGGTGGTCCGCTGTTGATCCTACAGAGAACCCGCCTCCGTGGAAAAAGAGCAGCGTCCGGTCCTGCACCGCTTCGGGTACCGAACACCATACCCCCCGAAGATCGTCACGGATCGCCACCGGTTCCACTGCCGGGCGCTCGTCTGCCTGGAATTCTGTAAAAAAATCCGAGAACTCACGCCGGGCCACCTCAACCGGCCTCCGCGGATCGGGAACATAGGATTTGAGTATATTCAGGAAGTCCTGCGGCGTTTCACGGATCATGATGTGTGGTTATGATGCGGAGGGGTGATAAAATGTGGGGCTGACACCGGCCCGCTGTGTTCTTCCAGGTCCGGCGCAACGACCCGGTACGTTCCTTTTGGCACCAGCATCTCAAAGCGTGCACCTTTTCCCGCCCGACCGGTCTCCCGTATAGTCATACCCGTGATGGAGAGGATCTCGCGGGCCAGAAAGAGGCTGCGGCTATGACCGACAGATTTCCCATTTTCCTTCTCGAAGATCCTTTCTTTGTACTCCTGCGCGATCCCGACACCGTTGTCTTCAATGACGATCACAAGACCTCCAGGGGTCTCATATGCGCTACGCCGGATCTCCGTAAGCGTCGTACCGTATCTGAGCGCGTTATCCACCAGTGTGTAAAACACCCGTTCTACAAGCGGATCGGTAAAGATCTCCCACCCATCAGGATCGGAATACACAGCAACTGGAGTCACGTTCAGTGTTTTGCATACCCTGCAAAACAACCGGTCAACATTGAACCAGCCCGGTGATGAGATCCCGAGATTCTGGTAGACCCGGGTAAATTCTACCTGCGCTGCTATTGCAGCGACCATCTCGTTGATCTTTTCTGTATACATCGAGAAATAGGGTTCAGCCGGATAGTTCCGGAAAAGATCGAGATATCCCGTCAGCACGGTAAGTTTGTTCCTGATATCGTGACGGTTAAGATCGGTGAGCAGGTTGAGTTTCCGGTTTGCCGCAGCAAGGGCCTGCTCCACCTTTCTTTGTTCGGTCATATCCCGGGCAACCGCATAGATCCGTGACCTGCCCGACATGAACGCCCGCCATTCGAGCCACCGGCTGGATCCATCCGGGCGCCTCACCCGGTTGACAAAGGTGACGGCTTTTCCTCTCCTGCCCATATGCTGGATGATAGTACGGGTGGCGGCACAATCGTCAGGATGTACGATCTCAAAGAGTGAGAGGACTTCCCGTTCATGGGCCCGACAGCCAAGCAGGGATTCGCCGGCCGGGTTAAGCCTTAAAAACCTGCCCTCGGCATCGATAATGCAAAGCAGGTCCGGACCGGTCGTGAAGAACCGGTCGAGCTCACTGGACTTAACCCGCAGGGTGTCCTGAATCGCCCGGAGATCTGATATATCATGATATATCCCGATCTGGAACTGCCGGTCACCCACCAAAAGCAGTTTCGTGCTCACAATCACCGGAAGACGGTTTCCGTCCCGATCAACGATCATATCCTCAAAAGCTGCCGAATCTGCCCGGTTGTGCTCTCTGTACAAATCCGCATTATGCCCTTCTTCACCTACCGGGTGGAGTGCGGTCTCACGCATTGCCTGAACCTCGGGAAGCGTCCGGTTCACCAGCAGAAGGGCTTTCTGATTTGCATCCAGAAGCATCCCCGTCTGCATGTCAACAACGAAGATCGCGTCGCCAGCCTGATCAAGGAAGGAGCGGTACCCGGGCACGAGTGCAGGGTGTGCAGATGCATGAGGGTTTTCGCCAGTGACGTCACGCGCAAACCCATAATACCCCGAAAAAGTCCCGTCTCTTGAAAAAACCGGGGTCCCGGTGATCTCAAGCATCACCTCGCGGCCATCCCGGTGCACCATGCGCAACAGCAGCGAACGAAACGCTTCTTTTTTTACCAGGACCGTGGCAAGTTCAGACGCAGCCCCTGCTGCATCTTCCGGTACCAGAAACTCTTCAAACGTCTTTCCCGTCATTTCACGGGGACGATAGCCAAGGATATCCTGTACCTGCACGCTTGAACTGGTGAAACGACCGTCAGGATTACTCTCCCAGATCCAGTTTTCGGTCTCTTCTAAAAGCATCTGGTAACGCTGCTGTATGTCCCGTATGGCATAATTGCTCTTTTTGATCTCTTCGAACTGCTGACGCACCCCGTCTTCAGTCACCATCAGCTGTCTGAACGCTTCTTTAAGTTCCATTTCCGACCGCCGCCGGTCGCTGATGTCACGGACGAACGCAAATATCAGCGATTCAGCTCCCTGTTCGTTATAGTTGAGCACCAGTTCGACCGGAAGAAACGTGCCATCCTTTTTTCTGAGGATATCTTCTATGGTAGCACATTTCCGGGCACTCACCCGGGTCCAGCCCGCGGCAAAAGATGTGGCGGAGAATCCGTGCCTGATATCACGGACAGAAAGATGGGAGAATTCCCTGGGGGTGTAGCCAAGCATCGTGCAAATGGCATCGTTGTAGTAGGAAATATCGCCGTTCTCCTTCATCCAGATGATACCTTCAGAGGCATGATCAACGGAAAATTTCATCAGCCGCAGTTCATTCTCGGCTTTTCTGCGCCGCACGATCTGCCTGACCAAGTGAGAGAGTTCCTTGAACTGGGCGCGGGGGTCTCCACCTTTCTGGACATAGGAATCCGCACCGCTGTTGATCGCCTCGATGACAACTTCCTCGCGCCCTCGGCCGGTGAACAAAATAAAAGGGATGTCAGGGGATTGTAAACGTACCCTGCGGAGAAATGCAAGGCCGTCATGGTCTGGCATCTGGTAATCAGAAATAATGGCATCAAACCTTTCAGTGGTCATGCGGGTGAGGGCATCACCGACAGAAGACATCGTAACGACAGATATGTCTCCTTCCTGCTCAAGAAAACGCTGGCACAAATCCAGTAGTGCCGGCTCGTCATCGACATAGAGCAGGGATATCATTAACGATTGTTCTCACCTATCCCATTTAATATTATATCTTCCTGTGAGGATTCACGGGTTTTTTGTCAAATCTTTAATATTCTAATTCCAGATTTTAATAATATAGAATATATGCCAATATTTTGATGTGTTCCTGAAAAAAGATCACAAAAACGCGATCTCACCGCCATGCATTTGAGCCGGGACATCGAGATATTTTCACATCCCCTTAATGACAGTCACCGGGATCTGCCGGGAGCCGGTCTTAAGGGTCTTTTTGCATACCAGATCTCAAGAAAAGGATCCCACCCATGAACGACACTACCCCCTGTCGCATTGACGCACCCCCGATGGACCAGTTCAACTACGCGCTCCAGGCCCTTGGCGATCAGTCCATGCACATGGTGATCGCATTTGACGGACTCCTTGATGAGAGGCGCCTGCGGGAGGCCACAGTAACGGTGCTTACCGCAGTCCCAGTGCTTGGTTCACGGTTTGTCGAATGCGATGCACCGTACTGGGAACGCCTTCCAGAAATTGACCGGGAAACACTCGTTTGTATCCATATCTCCACAGATCCACTCCGGGATCTCCCGGGGGTTCTTGCCATACCAGTAGACCCGGCTGCCGGCCCGCAGATCCGCCTTCACATTCTCCGCACCAAAAGCAGCGATACCCTCTGTATCACCGTGCACCACGCGGTAATGGACGCTCACGGGCTGCTTACCTGCACCCGCTTTCTGGCAGAGTGCTACCAACGGAACCCTGCCTGCAAAATTCACCTGAAGGCAGACAGAACGGATCGTTCTCTGTTGGCAGTGCTGGCACAGTTCCCGGATACTCTGCCTCCCCGCGATCAGCCTGTACCGGAATATCCACCTGTGGGATGGGCGTTTCCTACCAGGCCCTCGGAATGCCATACCAGTGATTTCACAATACGGACTCTTCCTGCATCCCGTCTTGTCGCAGTAAAACGTGTCGGAAAACTGTTGGGGGCAACGGTAAACGATGTCCTGCTGGCTGCATATTTCCGGGCACTCTGCACCACGATCGGCCCGGCAAAGGGTTGCCCGGTTCCCGTCATGGTCTCCATTGATCTCAGGCGGTATCTCAACACATCCCAAACCGCGGCCCTGAAGAGCACGATCTGCAACCAGTCGGTCGCCTTTGTGGTCATGATGACTCCCGACACGCAGTCACGGGATGGGATGATCATAAGTACCCGGGATACGATGCTGGCACACAAGGCCCATACCCCCGGCATAGCCTCCGCTGTCGATTTGGAAACACTCGGATATTACGGATTCTTCCGCATCTGCGAGCGAGTGCAGATGATGAAAGCCACGTACGCTGCCTGTCACGCAAACCCACCGTTCCTGGGAAATATTGGCATTATCCCTGAAGAAGTAGTGGCATTCTCGAAGGATCTTACGGTAACAAACGCTTTTGTTGCCGGTATCGTTATCGATCCTCCCGGTGTTGCGCTCGGAGTAACCACGTTTAGGGACCGGCTCACCCTAATAATCGGCTATGGAAAACCTGCGATCCCGCACGCAGCCATGGAGCAGTTCATTGATACGCTGGTCAGTTACCTGCCCGGAGCGGAGGGGACTGCCCGTAAAGACGGGCCTGATTAATCGGGGGTGGAGACTATAGTTGATCGCGGTCGAGACGGTATATGTACCAGGCAAGTCGCCGGGCCCCGGTCTTTTCATAGAACCGGATTGCGGGGTGGTTCCAGTCAAGAACCATCCATTCCATCCGGCCGCAGTCCCGTTCCCGCGCCACATTCCGGCAGAACTCCAGCATCTGCCGGCCCAGACCCTGCCCCCGGTATTCTTCGCATACGAAAATATCCTCCAGATACAGGGTCGGCCGGGCAAGGAACGTGGAATACGTAAAATAAAAGGTCACGTATCCAACCGCAGTATCGCCGGTTTTTCCCAGGTACGCTTCATATTTCGGGTGTTCTCCCAGCGCATCAGCCGCGAGCCGCTCTTTTGCTCCGACATCGGGAGGGGATAATTTCTCGTATTCTGCCAGTTTTTCAATAAGACGGACAAACACTGCAAAGTTCGTACTGCTGACTCGTTCTGTAACCAGTGTGGGAATCGGGATCCCCCCTTAAAGATGGGCTTCCATCGATTATATCGTCATTCATACGATCCCGGGGGCATTCTTTCATCGGGATGGGCATCCGCAGTTATCCCGTCCCAGAACCGGGCGAGAACCGGCCAGATCCTGCCGCGCAACGCAGGGATCTGTCCATCTATCACGTCTCCCGTTTGGGTCGGGGTGCCGCAAGACTCATAGAGTATCCGGTTCACCTCGATCTGGATCCACGGGATGCCTTTACGCCAGTAATGGGCATTCGAAATAAAGCCTCCCGAGAATGGGGTGTTGAGCGCCACATCGCCAGATCCGGGGAATTCTTTCCGGAACTCCTTTGCAAGACGGGCAATCCAGTCTTGCGGGCACGTGATGATACTCCCGGGTTTTGCCCGACCGTTTTTGTCGCCGTAATTTCCCAGACAGATCAGCGGCCGGGCTTTCCCGGCGTCACTCTGTTCCACAGATCCGTACGGCTGCATCGAATGGCAATCAAAGGCTATGCGCACGGGATACCGGTCGATAAGCTCATCGATACGCTGGTGGTAGGGAAAATACCACTTCATCATCATCCGGTGGATGTGCGGGAGATCCGGCAGTTGCCCGGGCAGGTAAACATCCCGGCCATCGATTGTCCGTACCTTGATAACACCATCCGGGTCTTTTAGTGGAAGCGGCAGTGGCGGGCGGTTAAGATCGATTACCATCCGGGATACGGACGTATCGATCGTAGCTTCAACGGACCTGCCGAAATCAAAGAGGGCCCGGGTCGCGGGATCGCAGTACCTGCGGATCTCCTGCTCAGAAAGTGCGATCCGTCCTGCGATATCGGAGGGAACCTCAACGCCACCGTGGGGAATGGAGATAAGGAAGGGGTATTTCACAAGCGCTGCTCTCTGGTAAAAGGATCTGTGTCGGGCTTTTTTGTTAATGTTTGGATTGAGGATCGCTGGAGAGAATGTATTTGGATTGATTCATCCCAGTAAGACACTGGGTTACACACCGTTACAGGGGGGATGCAGATCTTCCCTCACGCTGACAACGGAAAAACCCGGGTTCTCTTCATGACAACACAATTCCACCATTCTTTTTTTAATACGAATTTTTAGATAAATATAAAAACATGCGAACCGGAAAATGCACATGTTTCGGATCGTGCCTTCAGGCAGATCCTGGTTTTAACCCTATTTAAAGAGACAAAAATCCGGGCTTTATAAACAAAACCGGGTAAGATTTGTCGCAATCTCCAGTGGAAATGAAGGGGTATAAAAGGATGATCAATTTGCCGGATTTGCATAATATTCACCATACAAATATAAAATAGGAAATGGAGCCCGCATGCATGAAATCGGGCCGATACCTGTGTAAGTATGGCGCCAGGTGTGCACCGGGCCGGGCAGGTCTTCTTACACTTATTCGTTATGAGGGGGCGCCGGCCTCTGCCGGGACCCAAACGGTAACAATACTGCTCCTAACGGGGAATCCTGACACACGAATGGTGAGTAAAAAGCCATACCAGCCAATATCAAAAACAGGAGGTGATGATCCAAGAGAGGATCTCCTGTTCCGGATACCATACCCTACTGTACGATTATTGTCATCGAAAACGCAGTTTCATTGCCGGTGACCGTTTCCCAGGACCGCAGGTAAACCGCGTGGATTGTTTGAGCTCCGGTACCAGCTGCGTTCATCTCCCAGATGCGTGTGCCACCCGATCCCACCAGTTTGCCGGTAGTACCCGAAGGGACGAAGGAATCATTGGTGATCACAAGCCCGGGTGTTACGGACATGTTCCACTGGTATCCGGTGGTCGGGTTCTCTTTTAGTTTGAGCGTGATGTTTGCGGTCCGGTTCACATACACCGTGGCCCCGTTCTGGCTCTCATCGGCAACAACATGTCCTTCAAGAACCGGGGTTCCTGTCGGGCCCGGTGTTTGTCCAGACGGGTTCTGCGGGCCGGTGCCAAGGCAACCGGCAACGACAAGTACGGCAAGACAGAGGATGCCCATAAACGTAAGCGGGAAATTCATTGGATTCGCTCCAGATAATCTCTGGTTGATGGTGCAACCCGTAATTATTTATGGATTTATTTGACTGCAAAAATTCCCATAACAATCATGGAACCTACTGCACAAAAAAAAGGATAATCAGACCCGGTTTTGAAGAAGACTTACATCATGCAATGATATAACAGGAGATGAATGACACGCAAAAACGGCTCCTGACTGCCAGAATGCCTCAACAAAGATATACAGTTAATCGTTGATATGATGAGTACACAAACAGGAGACACCAGATGAGCGACGACATTATGTTTGACCAGCAGCCATTGGGACCCGTCACCTTTGCAGAAAACCCGGAACCCCGGTGTCCATGCCTCCTGCTGCTGGACACTTCAGGTTCGATGTCGGGAAAGCCAATCGCAGAACTTAACATCGGCCTGCGATCCTTTTACGAGGAACTTCAGGGTGATTCGCTCGCGGTAAAACGGGTCGAGGTGGCGCTTGTCTCCTTTGGCCCGGTCAGGGTCATCTCCGAGTTCAACACCGCAGATTTCTTCCTTGACCCAACGCTTGAAGCAGAAGGCGACACTCCCCTTGGCGAGGCCATCCTTCAGGGAATTGATCTGGTGAGGAAACGCAAAGACGAGTACCGGGCAAACGGGATCTCCTTTTACCGGCCGTGGATATTTTTAATCACCGACGGTTCGCCGACAGATGAGTGGCAGCGTGCGGCCGCTGCGGTTCGGGAAGGAGAGAGTTCCAAGTCCTTTGCCTTCTTTGCTGTTGGCGTCCAGAATGCGGACATGTCAGTCCTCCGGCAGATCACGGTCCGGCAGCCGCTCAAGTTACAGGGCCTCAGGTTCCGCGAATTCTTCCAGTGGCTCTCCAATTCTATGAAATCTGCCTCCCGAAGCAATCCGGGGGACAGGATCCTGCTCTCTCCACCATCAGGGTGGAGCGAGATATGACATGGAAACACCTCTCTTTGTCGGTCACGGGAAAATCACACAACGACAGGAACGAGCCGGGCCAGGATTACTGCCGCACGGGGGCCCTCAGGTTCGCGGATCGTGATTTTTTTGTCGGTCTTGCCGCAGACGGAGCGGGGAGCACAACCCACGGGGGCGTGGGCGCGGAGATCGCCTGCGAAACACTGTACCTCCAGATTCTTTCCAGAATCCGACAGGGAGACACAATTGCATCCGTAAGTGACGATACGATCAGAGCCTGGATCACCGTCTCCAGGGAGGCGATTGCCACCCGGTCTCAGGGTGATGGCCAGCGGCTCAAAGACTATGCATGCACGATTATCGGCGTTGTTGCCACAAACGATCACGCACTCTATTTCCAGATCGGTGATGGATGTATTGTGATCGGCAACGGTGCCGGGTACCGCACCATCTTCTGGCCGGAGCAGGGCGAATACGCGAACACGACCTATTTTGTCTCCGACGATGCATTTCAGGAACATATTAAGATCGAACACCAAAAAACCGCACCGGACGAGATCGCACTTTTCACCGATGGTCTTCAGAACCTGGTGCTCTCGTTTTCCACACGGACGGTGCACGAGGGATTCTTCCGGCCCCTGTTTGCCGCGCTCAGGAAAAAACCCGATAACGGGTTTACGGATCTCACCACCCACCTGACCGCGCTGCTCTCCCGGGACGACGTGAATGCGCGAAGCGATGACGACAAGACCCTGATCCTCGCCGTAAATGTGCCCGTGAGCTGAAGTACCATGAGCCAGCCACCGTACCACAACCTCTTTGACAGTCGTGGCAACCACGTCAGCCTCGGGAAAAAAGTGGGAAGCGGCGGGGAAGGCGACGTCTACGAGATTGAACCCCACCGCATGGATGTGCTGGCCAAGATCTATCATAAACCACTTACCGGGGAGAAGCAGGAAAAACTCCGGCTGATGGTGAGCGGCTGCAACGACGATTTGAAGGAATTTGCTGCATGGCCCCTTGACCTGCTCCATGCTGGCAAACAGGGGCCGGTCTGCGGGTTTGTCATGCCGAGGATCACCGACTGCGAACCGATCCACAAGGTATACGGCCCCTCGCACCGGAAAGAATCATTCCCGAACGCCGACTGGAAATTCCTTGTACGAACCGCAAAAAACCTCGCCGCTGCGTTCTACATCATCCACAAGTACGGGTATGTTGTCGGGGACGTCAACGAGGGCAACATTCTCGTCACGAAAAAGGCATGCGTACGGCTGATCGACTGCGACTCGTTCCAGGTGCAGACCCGTGACAGGATCTACCGCTGCGAAGTTGGAGTTGCCCAGTTCACCCCCCCAGAGCTCCAGAAGTCAAAGGACTTTAAGATGCTGCGCACGCAGAATCACGACAACTTCGGGCTTGCGATCCTGATATTCCTGCTGCTCTTTATGGGGAGACATCCTTTCTCGGGAGTCTACAAGGGAACCGACGACATGCCCATCGAACGGGCGATTGCCGAGCACCGTTTTGCATTTGGCAGAAGTGCCGCACTTAAAGCGATGGCTCCGCCGCCAAACTCTGTCGGGCTCTCCGTTGTGCCTGGTGAAGTGTCCAGCCTCTTTGAGCAGGCATTCACGGAATCGGGAATCCAGACATGGGGACGCCCGAACGCAAACGACTGGTGGAATGTACTCGACGCGCTGGAAAAACGGCTCAAAAAGTGCCCCACAGAATCCATGCACACCTATTATAACGGTCTTGCCACCTGCCCGTGGTGCAGCCTCGAAAATAGTTCCGGCATCCTGCTATTCTTGAGTTCTGATACCATAACGAGGATCGATGTTGCCGCAGAATGGCAGAAGGTCCTTGTGATAAAGCCACCGGGACCGATCCCCGAGATCAACCCACGGAAGTTCCGGTGCCTGCCAGCGCCGCTTTCCCGGGAAATCGCACGGGCACTCAGGTTAAGGAAGGTGCGTCAGGTGGCGGCTGTCTTGCTCCTGGCCATAAGTGCCGGTCTTGTGTTATGGCCTCTCTGGTCCGGGACCTATAGTGCAAAAGACCTTACAGGACTTGTCCCGGCAGGTATTGCCGGAATTCTCCTGATGTACCCGGGACAGGACACGGTAGAGAAGAAACACAGAAAAAAAGAGTTCGAAGATGCCCGGTACAGCTGGCGGCTCTGGGAGAAGAAATGGAAGGCCGAGGCCGGCGACACGGAGTTCAGCGCCCAGTTTGGGGCGCTCACTGCCCTCAAAGGAAGATACGAGGCAATCGAGAGGGAATACAAGAACGCGCTTGTTACCCTCCAGCATACATCACGGGAGCGCCAGCAGAAGAAATTTTTGGAGAACTGTTTTATTGATACCTGCACCTCCCCCCGGCTCGGCGAGAACCGGAAGGCCGCACTCCGATCATTTGGCATCGAAACTGCGGCAGATATCGCCCCATACAAGATCATGAGCATCCCGGGTTTTGACACCGCACTGACCACTGAACTGATGAACTGGAAACAGCAACAGGAGAGCAGGTTTGTCTTTAACGAGGAAAAAGGCGTCTCCGCATCCGATGTTCAGGGTCTGATCCACACGTTCCAGCCAAAGATCCGGCCGGTTGAGCGAGAACTTCTCATAGGGATCGAAAAACTGCATGCAATCCAGCAGAAGGTCTTCAAGAATCGTGTCAAGTTCCAGCCGGTTATTGAGAAGAGTGCGCGGGATCTGGCCCAGGCCCATGCGGATCTCTCGGTATTTACGCTGACCGGAAAACTTTTCTGAAGTTCCTCGAACGGGAAAGGTAAAACCAAAAATCCGGGTATCCCCGCCAGTTCCGGATCGGAACCATACTCCCGGACCATACAACCAGAAAATCCTGTCTTCCAGCCTCTTGGCTTTTGAGATACTGATAAAATACCCTTGGTACAATAAGTACGATACCATGAAGTATACGCCACGGCACATAAAAAAATTCCTCGAAGAGGGAAAGATTGATACCGACCTCTGGCAGATGCACTTCCCCCATCTTCTCCCATCCCATGTTCCCGGATGCAGCGAATGCGAGGACAAGAAGACTAATCTCTGCCAGGGTGGGAAAAACCCGGTGGACTGTTTCCTTGGTATCCATGCGGACGAAGAAGCCGCAAAGAGAGAGGATCCCGACAGGAAAACCCATAAGGAAAAATCCAAGGAGTTCTTCCCCGACGCAAAAGGAAAGAAGAGGAATGTCCCTTCGGGAGCAAACATCACCTTCGACCAGTCGAAGATGTGATTGCAGACCCGGTTAGATCTTTTTTTAACAGGTTACAACGATCAGGCATATCTGGCCGGGAGAAAAATAGTGTTTCTCGTGTACCACTGACGAGGGCACCCTGCAAATGCTGCAAGCAACCTCAACCGCACTTTTTCAGTAAACGAGGCAATGCCGATTTCTTTTAATCTATAATTATAAATTGCCTGAAATCCAGCACATTTGGCCCGGATAAAAACAGCAAGCGTATATAATAGTATGGAACAATCTCGACCATACCACAAAGGAGGTGAGGAAATGTTTGACTGGACCTGGTTCCTGAATCTGGTAATCGCTATCCTCCAGACCATTGCGCAGCACCTGCCGTACGTATAAACGACTGCTCATCCCGATGCTCTGGAAAAAAACCTCACATTTTTTCAGTGATTCGGCAGTTCAGAAAACCGGATAAAAAAATAACGGAATGTGCAGTCCTGATTTTTTCCTCTTCCTGCAAATGTCCTGATGATCCTGTCTATTCATTGAATTTCTTATATAGCCGGTTTGCCGCGAACTGGAAGATCAGGATGAATATAACCAGCGCGACAATATCCACGAGTGGTGAAAAGTGAGTCGAGCCGGTATAGGCATAGTCTATCAGATCGTTTCCGTAGGTAAGCGGGGATGCAAGCGCAATCTCCTGACCGATTACAGGCATCGTAGAAAGTGGAATAAACACCCCGGAGATGAAGATGAGTGGGAGCCGAACAAGGTTGAGCATCGACATTACCTCGCCCACGTTTTCAGTCGGGTACGCAGCAAACAGCGTCCCGAGCGTCGCAAAACAGAACGCCGTCAGCAGGAGCGCGAGAATGAGGACGAGGATATGGATTGCCACGGTCTGGAAGAAGAGAATGCCGATAAGAAGGGGCAGGCACGCGATCCCCAGACTGTACAAAAATCCACTCATGCTCTCACCGAACACGAGAGAGTGCAGAGAAATCGGCGCAGCCAGAAGCCGGTCGAAAGTCTTTACCCTGCGTTCGATGGGGATCGAGACCGGTTCGATCGAGGAGGCCGAGAAGAGCAGCGTGATTGCAATAAGACCCGGGATCAGGGTACCCGGCGCGGCATTTTTCCCAATTACAAATGCAAGGAACATAAAGAGCGGGAAAAGAATCCCGGATACGATGATATTTGGCTTGAAGTAATAGGTGAGCATATCCTTGCGCGAGATCGCCCAAGCTGCGGAGAGTTCGTGATTAATCCGCACAAACCATGCGCCGGATCTTCCCTCCCCATCAGTCAATGGCATGGATCACCCCCCCTGTTCTCTGCAGCCCGGTCAAACGGATAAACACGTCCTCCAAGCTGGGTCCCAAGGTAGAGATGCTGATCACCCGGAGATTCCTTGTGCGGGCGTACTCCATCACCGATTCGATAACCGTTGCAGGATCTTCCGTATACAGCCGGAATTTGTCTCCTTCCTTTATGGCATCATTGACCATCGGAAGACTGCGAACGTCTTCCAGTTGTCCGGCAGCCGCACGGTCGAAGGAGACGACGATCGACTGCACGCTCTGGATCGTTTTCTTGAGCCGTTCCGGTGCGTCGATTGCGGCAACATGGCCCCGGTTGACGATTGCCACCCGGTCACACATCAGGTTTGCCTCCTCGATATTGTGGGTCGTCAGAAACACAGTGACCCCTTCTCTGACAAGCCCTGTTATCACGTCGCGGATAATGAGATTACTCTGGACATCAAGCCCCGAGGTCGGTTCGTCAAGGAAAAGAAGGCGGGGGCTGTTGACAAGGCCCATAGCTATCGTCAGCCGCCGCTTCATACCCTTGGAAAAACCGTGCGCCTTGTCATCACGCCGCTCGTACAGATCAAAGGTCGTCAGCAGTTCTGCCGTTTTTTTCTCCCGCACAGTCCGGCCCACATGGTAGAGTTCAGCCGAAAAAATCATATTCTGCCATGCCGTAAGGTCGTCATAGACGTTTGAGGTCTCGGACACGATCCCCATGGACTGCCGGGCCGCAATCGTGTCGCGCCCGATATCGTGGCCGAAGATAGCCGCAGTTCCCGAAGTGGGATAGGAAATGCCCGTCAGGATCCTGATCGTGGTGGTCTTTCCCGCACCGTTGGGGCCCAGAAAACCAAACGTTTCACCTTCATCGACAGAGAAGTTCACATCGTTTAACGCGGTCAGGGCTCCGAACCTCTTGGTCAGATGCGAGACCTCAATTGCGTGCATATGATCCCGGATGGGTGCAGGGGACGTTTAAAGATCGTCTTTGGGGATTTCTTTTCGATTCATAACAACCCCTGCGATCGATCGTTTGAACGACAGAAGCCCGTATAAAAAATAACAACGCATATATTTATCCCGCACGGGGTAGAACGTCATCTCACCTAAAAAAAATATCCTGGGGTAGCGATATGTCGATAAAAACTGCGGTTCCTGTCCTTATCCTGTCAGCCTTCTGCATGTGCCTTCTTGCGGCGCCCGTGCTGGCGATCTATACGACTTCAGACCTCGGGGGTTCGCTGGTTCGGGGTCACCAGTTCACCATCGATATCATCGGAAGACCCAATACGGCATATTACGCCTGGCTGACCCGCACCTGGTCGCTGTCAGGAGAGGCAGGAGACCAGCCACCGGTGGTTGTTGCCAACCAGTGGAATGTGCAACAGGATCCGGAGGGCGGCCCCTACACAATCGGCTCGTATCAGTACTATAATGGTAACGGGCGGACAATCCTCGATGACGTTGCACCCACATCGTCACTCCTGCCCAACACCAGTTATTATGCGCTGGTTACGACCGATTCATCAGGAGAGGCGGTCGTAGCGTTCGGGACGTCCATGAACACCGCATCGCGCTCGTATTCAGTCCGGGTCGAGAACCCCACATCGGTCAACAACGATACACTTCTCGTGCAGCGCGGGGATACGTTGGTAAACAAAGGTTCGATATCAATCGAGGCTGTTGCCACACGGCCGACAAAACCGGTGACGACGATCACCATTATAGAAACACCGACACAAAGCCCTGCTCTCACCCTGCCAGAAGCAACCGCCGTGACAGTACCGGTCACCGCAGCCACTACGACTCCCACGATACCCGTAGAACCGCTCCTCGTCATAATAGCCGTCGGGACGGCGCTCTGTGCAGCACGGCACCGGTAAGGGGTCTCCTTTTTTTATAGACACCTGCTTAATCCGGCATGAGAGTTGCTGGTGCACGGTCGTTTTGCCGGCAATCGTCCGATACAATACCCCAGCCTGATTCACCCCGTCATGAATAATAACGGGGGCGGCACCGGTACAATCTGCGATTGCCCTTTCATCGTTTGGATCTCTCGGGGTCTTCCTTTTTTGCAATCTTCCCGGGCCGCGGCCGATCCTCGTGCACCCCGTGATCCTGGTTCAGGGCCTTGTTCTCCTGCCCGGAGTGGGGATTGCGCCGGGGCGGGAGTATCACCTTTTTCTGCGGGTGATGAGGGGGGTGCACAGAAGGAACTGCTTCCGGGTGGTGATCGTGGAGTTCGGCATGACGGCTCTTGTCCGGGCTGGCAGGGACGGTTTCATGGGCATCATGATTGTGCTTCTGGTGGCCATGAGGTGTTGGCTCAGGTTCGCGTCTTGGTGACATAGCCATTGATATCCCCGTGAAATTATAAAAACGTGCATATAGCCATGCCCATGTCAAGGCAGCAGTCGTTGAACCGGGATGCCCATGCATGACCGGTTCTTTTTACCAGTAACCAAAATCATTCTTATTCTTCCCCGTCCCAATGCTCACCGGAGTACCAGGCCGGTTACGAAACATCAACAACACGGAAACCGGTAAATCCCCTCTCACCGCACACATGCCCCCCGAACAGACGACAAACCCGATGTACAGTGAAACCTGCCCTGCCATCCATCCAGCCGACCGCATCCAGAAATTCTTTGTCCGGCCGTTTTTTCTCACGCTGACGATAGGTATCCCGTTCTGCATTTTTAAGGGGCTCTTTGGCCTCGCTGCCATCCGGGTCGGAACACCGTCAAATCCCCTCCTTGCCGGGTTCGGGTGGTTCGTGGTCGCATGGGCATCCATTGATCTTACCATGAACGCCGTGCGTGCAACTGGCGACCTCCTGCATATCCCCACACCGCTGGAATACTGCACGCTTGCCGAGATAGGACGCTACGTGCGCCGGCCCATGGTTTTTCTCGCGGGGGATACGCTGCTCTCCTTTTTAATCATCTGTCTCATGCTCTGGTCTGGCTGGATCATGCAGCTGACACAACAGGAAGCGTACCTGTGGTATGCGGCGACCACGCTCAACCTGATCAGCATCTCTCTTGTGTCGCTCTACAACGAAGCCAAGAGAGCAGCCTGAAAAAACGTTATACCGAAATGGCAGGGCCGTAACGCAGGCAATCCACAACCCGTTCAACGACCTCAGGGGCCCGGGGCAGCCGGATATGGCAGTACTGCACGGCATCCCCGTCAAGCGCTGCGGGATCGGCAGGCAGGATCTCAAGGATCGCACCAGGAAGGATTGAATCAGCGTGAGGCACAATACCGTCGCCGGAGTATGTCATGTACAAGCTGCCGTCAGGCTGCAATTCACAGGTTTTTCCCTCAAAACAGGGAAAGAATGAGGGGATCCGGGCGAGGTTTTCTGCACAGATGAGCCGGTACCTGATATCGGGGCGGATACCGGCCTCACGCAGGGCGATCATTGTTGTGCTCCCCGGCCGGCATGCCTGGACGATGACATCGGAGGTCGGATCAAAATTTTCGGGAACGAAGGTGCCGACAAGCTTTTGGGTAATCTCCGGCCCGATCACCGGATCACAGAAGAGTTCGGCGAGGGCAGAGCCGTTGTTGGGCGGGCCGATCGCGATGAACTGGCGCACCTGCTCGTGCCGGGCACGACCGTCCATCACTTCGAGCAGGTAACGGGTAATGCAGGAACCGATGGAGTGGCATACCACGTCGATG
>Ga0172381_10001752_pt1 | contig 24800 bp, 18 predicted proteins | sample Leawel6488metaG_FD_119754 | JGI IMG/M metagenome (GOLD analysis project Ga0172381, IMG submission 119754) | Leachate microbial communities from a municipal landfill in Southern Ontario, Canada - Leachate well 64-88 metaG | ecosystem: Engineered > Solid waste > Landfill > Unclassified | place... | reverse complement strand
TGGTTCTCGACTCACGAATGCGGTACACTGGTAATCTATCCGATGTTTGCTAAAAACAGACGGCTGGAGAGAAAATCCGGAGTTCTGGATCTGCTCAGAAGCAGATATAATATCAAACGGGTTGTGGACCTTTCAAAATGGGAGGAGAAATCACTGTTTCTTGAGGGTACCGGCAGTATGATACTGGACAGGGACAGTAACCTTGTTTATGCTTGCAGGTCTCCAAGGACAGAGGAAAGTGTTCTTGAGGAGTTCTGCGACGAACTTGATTACGACTATTTTATCTTTAGTGCTTTTGATATGAAGGGGGAGCTCATATACCATACAAACGTAATGATGTGCGTTGGCAGCAGGTTTGTTGTCGCTTGCCTGGACTCCATTAAAAATATTGGTGAGAGGGAAGATTTTATAGGATTGGTTGAACAGGGCGACAAGGAGCTTATTGAAATCTCTGAGGAGCAGATGAATCAATTTGCGGGGAACATGCTTGAGCTCAGAAACAAAGAAGGAGAGGCCCTTTTGGTTATGTCTTCGACAGCAAAAAAGGCTCTGACAGATGAACAACTCAACAAGTTGTCTGCTTATTGTAAAATAGTGGTACCGGATTTGACAACAATCGAGCAGAACGGAGGGGGGTCTGCCCGTTGTATGATTGCGGAGATATATCTCAGATAAGGGTGCATAACTCCCTTTCGGCAGGTTGAGAATAGCTTCAAGGTTGATTATCTCTGTAGTGGCATCCGGGATTGTGGGGAAACTTTTGGACAGTAGCTGCAAATACTTAAGATCTTTCAATCAAACTGTAATTAGTTTTATTTAGGTATTTATCAATAAGAAGCAGAAGTAATGACGATTTTATGGGCTTAGTGAGCATGTCATTACATCCCGCATCAAATGCAGACTGATAATCGGAATCGAATGCATTGGCCGTTTGGGCAATGATCGGAACAGTAGGGGAGATCTTTCGGATAGCCCTTGTAGCCTCAAGTCCGTTCATTTTGGGCATTTTGATATCCATAAGAATCAGAGAAGGATTGTATTGTTTAAACATCTTAATAGTCTCTTCTCCGTTTTTGGCCCAGATCAGATCGAATTTTTTGGAGAGGATCACATCCAGAAGCTGAAAATTACTATCCAGATCCTCTGCAATCAATATCTGCTGTTTCTTTTCGGGCAACTTTCCATTGTCTTTCTCTCCGGAGCAAGGCTCCATGATTGCATCTTCTATGTGCGGTTTAATATTGCCTCCATTTTCATAAAGGGATGTACAGATGGAGTATCTCATAATGGTACCTTTATCCGGTTCCGATTCGGCCCATATCTTTCCGCCAAACCTTTCAACTATGGCCTTGCAAATAGAGAGACCGAGTCCTGTACCTGCTATAAATTCGTTTACCTTGTAAAACCTTTGAAATATACTGTTCAACAGCTCCTTTTTAATACCCTTGCCGGTATCGGAAACAAAAACTTCAACAAAATCCTTCTTAACAGAATAACCGATACGGATCTCTCCCAGCTCGGTAAACTTTAATGAATTGTTGATCAAATTTGTAAGTACCTGCCTGTTTCTGAATGGGTCTATGTTTACAAAAGCAGCCTTTTGAGGGAGGTCTACTATCAAACGGATATTTTTATTTACGGATAATCTATAACTGTCTGCTATCTCCTGAATCTGTGCTGAGAGATTTGTAGGTCTGAATTCGAAGTTCATTGTATTTGATTCTATCCGTGACAGATCCAATATGTCGCCTATCAGGTTCATAAGAACCTTTGAACTGGAATTGATCACCCTCACAAACTCCTCCTTCTCCTTTTGTGTGTATTCGGGATCTGTCAGCAGGTTGGCAAAGCCTACGATCCCGTTGAGCGGGGTGCGTATTTCATGGCTCATATTCGAAAGAAAAGCCGACTTCAACTTATCGGACTCCTCTGCTCTGAGTTTAGCCTCTAACAACTCTATCTCACGCTCCTTGTGTTCGTCTATGTTAATATCCATCCCGTATACATACTTTATCACATCTTCACTCAGACTATCCGAATATGTCAGACCCCTCCTTTCCCACCATTCGTATTTATTATCATTGTTGAATGATATCCGGTATTCGACAGAAAAATTAGTTATTCGGTTTTTAATAATATTTTCGTGACTGAGTAAAAGTTTTTCCCTGTCATCGGGATGGATTTTTTTCAGAAAAAGATCCATTGTTGTCTGATTAGGAGTATCGTAACCATAAATTTTCTGAAAATTTTCTCCAAATACAAACAGATTGTTGTAGGTGTTATAGAACCATGTGTATGACTTTGCAGATTCGACAGCTATACTCAGAAATCTCTTTTGATTATGCGATTCGGTTACATCCCAGAATACAAGAACGAGTTGACTTACATTGTTGTTTGAATCTATAACGGGAGATATATTGCCGGAGATAACCCTAGACTCTTCATCCTTGTTGTTTAACCGGGTATGATTGGAAATAGTTACTCTCTCTTTGTTTGTAAGAGATTTAGAAAGCAGGGTCATTATTGAATCCTGGCCATTTGGTTGTGTCGTGGTGAAAATAGATTCAAACTTATGACCTATAGGATTTTCATCTGTTCCGGACATTTGCCTTGCAGCGTTGTTAATGTCGATTATCTTAAAATCTGTGTCAAAAGAGACAATGCCTTCACTTACGACAGAGAGCGTGTTGTCTAACAGCTCTTTACGGGCAGCATTCTCCTTGGAAAGAATCAGGTTCTCTTTGTAAAGCCTTATATATCTGAAGTGATAAAAAGCAAAAATGATAAGGGCGAGAGAAAGTAGTACTAATATTGCAATAATGAAATTTATCTCGGTGGAGTAATCATCGAAAATATTTGAGTGCTTGTTTATAAATATGGAATTCTTAGGCAGTTCATTTTCGGAGATTCTCCACTTGTGCAATATGTTGTAATCAAAAGTAAGTTTGTAGGCATCTATTGTAGTATGGAAACGAAGGGAAGGATTATCCAGAATTTTTATGGTGTATGAGCCCATCTTATATCCGACATCCCACCAGGATGTTAAATATCCACCTAAAATGCCAGTTCCGAGGGATAAAGATTTAGTGCCGATTATAGGGATATTTTCTATCTTTGAGATAAAGGGATAGTATTTACCGTTTATACTGTAATTCCCCTTTCCGTCCAGAAACCATGAAGAGAGAATTATGAATGAATCAGGGTCAAGAGTATCAAGTTTGGTAAAAAATTCATTATAAGAGTTTTTAGTAGGACTCACATATTTAATATTTATCTTTTTGCTGTACTTGCTTAAAACATTCTTAGCGTGTGATTTTTCAAGCTTTCCGTATTGACTGGTATCCGAAATATAGAGAACCTCCTTTGCTTTGGGAAATAGTTCCAAGCCAAGTAAAAAGTTTTTTTCAACACCGAAATTGAGTGCAAATGTAGAAAAACGTGGGTATAACTTTGTGTGGTTACCAGACATATATACCGAAACAACAGGCAATTCTGGGGGCAGAAGAGAGTCGACGGACAAAAGCAAAAGGTGCGTCTCTAAATCAGTAGCAACTATTAAGTCAATTTTGGTTTGAGCAATTAATTTTCGAGCAATTGACGCAAGTATTTCCCTCTTCTGCAGAAAGTTCCTGTTCGATGTCTTATCAAGATAGATTGGCAATAACTGGGCATCTATTCTGTTATTTGAGAAATAGCTGGAAAAACCGGCGGTAAATTCTTTCAAACTATCATAATTTGGGTTTTTGGAGTAAAGCATCAATATTTTTTTCTCCTGTTCTGTTCCCTCCTGTGAGAAGGAGAGGTTCTGAAACAGCAATATAGAAAAGAGTAACAGAAGCCTTTTAAACATATATTGATTTTAAAATGAATAAGTTCAAAGTTACGATTTTTTATATTGATTGAAGAAAAAATTATTAATTTACAAAGGCTCTGTTTATAACCTCTCTTTTAGCGACAATAGTCATTATAACAGACCTTACCACCAGATGTACTGCATAGCCGATCCATAAGGCCTGAATTCCGAATTTCCCTTCAAAAATATAGTAGCAGGCAAAGAAAGAGATGACAGAGATGATCATTGTGTTTCTGATTGCTGCAGAGGCAGTGGCGCCCAGAAATATGCCATCCCAAGTGAATGCAATGCAACTCATCAATGGCATAACCAACAGCCACGGTAAAAACTCCCGTGCGGCGGTTACTACAGTTTCGTTGTTTGTCATCAGGCGGAAAAGAGGTTCTCCGGCAAAAAGATATGCAAGTGTAGAGACTAAACCGATTGCTATGCACCACACAAAAATCCATTTTATGGTTTTTTTGAGGGAGGATACATCCCTGGCTCCTATGAACTTGCCGGTCAACGCCTCACCGGCATACGCAAAGCCATCTATAAAATATGAATAGAGAAGCATTAGTTTCATCATTATCGTGCTCACTGCAAGTAAGTTGTCGCCATATTTTGCTGCCAGGGCAGTAAAGCCTGAATAGACGCCAAGGAAGCACAGAGAGCGGATGAAAAGGTTCCCGTTAAGAGTAAAGAAGTTTTTCATCTCTCTCAGTTTAAGGCTCGCTCTAAGATTTATGTACTTAAAGAGTTTTCTGTAGTATAGGAACATAAGCAATAGTGCCATTGCAAGTCCGATATACTGTGCAACCAATGTTCCGAGAGCTATGCCCGGGATTCCCATACCCCAATGTAATGCAAAAAGAAGGCAGAGTAAAAGATTTATTACGTTTACGGTAACGTCCAGTATCATAGGGCTTATAGTGTTCTGCATGCCGATGAACCACCCTTTGAATGCGAATTGGGCGAGAGTGGCAGGAGCGGCCCAGATCCTTATGTAGAAGTAAACTTTTGCAAGCTTTTCAACTTTGGGTGAACAGTCGATAATAAGAAATGCAGCCTCCACGAAAATATATTGAATTGCCCATATAAACAACGCTGCAAAAAGAGCGGTGCCGACAGCCTGAACCAATACCTTCATTGCATCGGGGAAATCCCTCCTTCCGTAAGCCTGAGCGGTGTATCCACCTGTGCCTGCCCTGAGGAACCCCATATTCCAGTACAAAAGGTCAAAAAGCATTGTGCCTATTGCCATTGCACCAATACATGCAGCATCTTCCAACCTTCCTGCAATGGCCAGATCCACCATTCCTACAAGAGGTACTGTTATATTAGCCAAAATGCTTGGACCCGCCAACTTTAATATCTTTCTGTTCATCGGTATTTACTCTCCTCCTCCAACATTCCCAGATAAGAAAAATAGCGGTCTGGTGATAACTCTCCTTGCTCTACCGCCTTTTTTATTGCACAGCCCGGTTCGTGGGTGTGTGTACAAGGGGCAAACTTACATTTGTCAATAATCCTGAACATCTCTGGAAAATAGTGACTTAGCTCCTCTGTTCCCATCTCTATCAGACCAAACCCTTTTATCCCTGGAGTGTCGATAACGAATCCTCCGCTTTTGAGTGGATGAATCTCGTAAAATGTTGTTGTATGCTTTCCCTGCAGATGATAATCAGATATTTTCCCTGTTTTCAGATGTAGAGTGTCGTCCAGAGAGTTTATCAAAGATGACTTTCCTACTCCCGATACTCCGGAAAAGAGAGAGAGCTTCCCGTTGCACTTTTCCCTCAATATCTCTATGTTGCAGCCGGTTTTGCCCGAGACTTCAATAATGCTGTACCCCGCACCGGAGTAGACAGTTTTGAAATGTTCTGCCATATCTTTGAGGTCACTTGTGTAAAGGTCGGTTTTGTTTAATACAATTGTAACGGGCACCTTATAAGCTTCGCAGGTTACCAGAAACCTGTCTATGAATGCCCATTTGGTCTGAGGAAAGTCTAAAGTTACGATCAGGAAGGCAACGTCTATGTTTGCTGCAATTATATGGGCCTGGCGGGAGAGATTTGTAGACTTCCTTATGATGTAGTTGAATCTGGGGTAGATCTGGGTTATTATCCCTGTCCCGTCCTCCTGCAGTTCGTAATCTACGTGATCACCCACTGCAATCGGATTTGTGGTGTGAAGATCATTGATCCTCATCCTGCCTCTTACAACACAACTTACAAGGTTCCAGCCAGGCAAAGTACTCACCAAATAATGGCTTCCTGTATGTTTTACAACAGTTGCTATATCCCCTTTTAACTTTTCCACGGGTGCGAAGATACAAAATTGTATAAAAAGGTTAACTTTGCGCGACAATAAAGTCCGTAAAAATATGTTTACTCTTGAAGAGATTGATTCGATCGTCGAGAAAGGTATATTGACTCTTGATTTTAAGGGAGAGCCAAGCGAATTGTACGATCCCATCGAATATCTTATTTCAATGGGGGGCAAGAGGCTGAGGCCTAAAATGTGCCTCATGGCTTTCAACCTCTTTTCTGACAAGATAGACAACAGCATACTTTCTCCTGCTCTGGCGATGGAGATTTTTCACGGATTTACCCTGATTCACGATGATATTATGGATGATGCATCGCTAAGAAGAAATCAGGTTACTGTGCATAAGAGATGGAACAACAATATCGCAATTCTTTCCGGAGATGTAATGTGCATCAAATCTTACCAGTATATCTCTCAGTGCCCGGCTCAACACCTAAGGAGAGTACTGGATATCTTTTCAAAAACGGCTGCTCAGGTTTGTGAAGGTCAGCAGATTGATATGAATTTTGAGGAGGCTCACTATATTACGCTACAGGAGTACTTGGATATGATAGGGTTAAAAACGGCAGTTTTAATTGCCTGCTCTGCAAAGTTAGGTGCAGTTATAGCAGATGCGGACGACAAGAAAGCGGACTCCCTATATAACTATGGTTACCAGCTTGGTCTTGCATTTCAAATTATGGATGATTATTTAGACAGTTTTGGAGATACGCAGACGTTTGGAAAAGCAATAGGAGGGGATATACTTTGCAACAAAAAAACCTGGCTTTTGGTGGAAGCCCTTAAGAGAGCAGATCTCTACCAGCAGAAAGAGCTCACAACTTTATTGAAAGACCAGAACCTTAATCCAAAAAACAAGATAGACAAGATTCTTGCCCTCTATAATACTCTGGGTGTAAAGGAGACTGCCGAAGAGGCTGTTGCGGAGTATCATAAAAAAGCACTTGAGGCTGTAGGTAACGCAGGTTTTACAGAAGACCAGGTGAGACAACTCTCGTTTTTTGGAGAAGCCCTCATTAACAGGGAGAGATAGAGGTTTAACCAGTAGTCAAATCAATTAAAAACAATTATATGTCTTTCAGTAAAAAATTCAACGAGATATTCGATAATTCTATTGAAGATTATCACAAACAGGACAACGTAAATGCCAGGTTGGTTAATCCTTACAAGGAGATGACTCTTGAATATTCCTTATATTTAAAGAATTGGATAGATGACGTTCAATGGCACCTGGAAGATATTATCCGTAACCCTAACATCGAACCGGCAGAGGCCTTGGTTATAAAACGAAGGATAGACCACTCTAACCAGGAGAGGACAGATCTTGTGGAGCTTATAGACAGCTACTTTATGGATCTCTACTCTAAAGTTACCGTGAAAGAAGGCGCTACCATAAATACAGAGACTCCTGCCTGGGCAATTGACAGACTTTCTATACTTGCACTTAAGATTTACCATATGAGGTCTGAATCTGTAAGGGCAGATGCATCACCCGAACATAAAGCGGCCTGTGAAAAGAAATTAGAAACACTTATGAGCCAGAGAATAGATCTCTCTGCTGCAATAGACCAGCTTCTTTCAGACATAGAGTCAGGAAGAAAATATATGAAATTTTATAAACAGATGAAGATGTATAACGACCCCTCTTTAAATCCTGTTTTGTATCGTCGTGGATAAGAAGATTAAACACATATTGCTGTTCAGATTCTCTGCAATCGGAGATATTGCAATTGCCGCTCCGTTGGTGAGAGCCTACGCCGTGGCCAATCCTGGCATTCGTTTTACCATGGTTTCGCAGCCATTTATGGAGCCATTGTTTACCGGTGTTGATAATCTCTTTTTCTTTCCTGCTGACTTTAAAGGGAGATACAAAGGTTTTAAAGGACTCGTAAAACTCTTTAACGATCTTATTAAATTAAAGCCGACGCATATTGCGGATCTTCATAATGTTCTCAGAACTTGGATTCTAAGAGGCTTATTTGCGCTTTCGTTCAGAAAGATTGCATTCCTTCACAAGGGTCGTGCCGAGAAGCGGAGCCTGACGAGGAAGGAGAATAAAAACCTCCGGCGGTTGCCATCCATGCTCTCCAGGTATGAATCTGTATTGGTAAAGGCGGGATTGGAGAACCTTCATTTCTCAGACTCGGCTGGTGAGAACAGAAAAACACAAAAAGAACATGATACCCTAAAAAATGGAAATGGGACAATAAGAGTAGGGATTGCCCCGTTTGCAAAACACAAAGGCAAAGCATGGCCGGTTGAGTATATGGAGGAGGTTATTGCAGAACTGGGTGAAGATGACAGATTTAAAATATTGCTGTTTGGAGGCGGAAGGAGTGAGTGTTCTCAACTGATGGCTTGGGAACAAAAATACTCGTATGTCGAATCAATTGCCGGGAAACACACTCTTGCCCAGGAGCTCGGAATTATAAGGAGTTTAGATCTTATGATATCTATGGATTCTGCCAATATGCATCTTGCCTCTTTTGTGGGAACTCCGGTTCTCTCTATTTGGGGAGCAACTCATCCTTTTGCCGGTTTTTACGGCTGGGGCCAAAAGATGGAGAATGCTTTGCAACTTGATATGAGTTGCAGACCTTGCTCGGTTTTTGGAAACAAAGAGTGCTTCAGAGGTGATTATGCTTGTATGATGGAGCTAAAGCCGAAGGTTGTATTGGATAAAATATATGCATTGACAAAGAAAATTTGAGTATGACAGTGAAAAGGGGGAAGAGATTAGCTTCGGAAATTGAGATAATGGCACCTGCAGGAAATTATGAGTCTCTCTCAGCAGCTATTCAGGGAGGAGCAAATTCTGTCTATTTTGGAGTAGGGGAACTGAATATGCGCTCACACTCTGCAAACAATTTTTTGGCAGATGACCTTGGAAAGATAGTAGAAATTTGCCGTAATAATGGGGTGAAGTCCTACCTTACGCTTAATATTGTCCTTTACGACGAAGATCTTCCTGCTATGCGAAAGGCTATTGATGCAGCAAAAAAAGCAGGCGTCTCTGCAATAATTGCTTCAGATATGGCTGTCATTTTATATGCCAGGGAGATGGGAATGGAGGTGCATATCTCTACTCAACTGAATGTGTCGAATCTGGAGAGCGTAAGATACCATTCTCAATTTGCAGATGTTATTGTTTTAGCGAGGGAACTTAATCTGCATCAGGTAAAAGCCATAAGCGATGCTATCGGGAAGGAGCAGATCAAAGGTCCGTCGGGAAAGATAATTGCACTGGAGATGTTCTGTCACGGAGCACTTTGTATGGCTGTTTCAGGAAAATGTTACCTTAGCCTGCACGAATACAATGCATCTGCCAATCGTGGTTCTTGTTATCAGCTCTGCCGCAGAGGGTATCAGGTAACGGATCTGGAGACCTGCCGGTCACTTGAGATAGACAATAAGTATATCATGTCTACCAAGGACCTCTGTACAATTGCTTTTATAGATAAGATGATAGATGCAGGTGTTACAGTATTTAAGATAGAGGGGCGTGCAAGAGCGGCAGAATATGTAAAAACCGTTTCCGCCTCCTACAGAGAAGCGGCGAACGCTGTATGTGCAGAGGAATATACTCCGGAACTTGTTACCCGGCTTCAGGCTCAACTCTCCTCAGTTTTCAACAGGGGATTCTGGGACGGATACTACCAGGGGGCAAAAATAGGTGAGTGGAGCGAGGTCTATGGAAACAAGGCAACCAAAAAGAAGAGATATATAGGCAAGGTTACCAACTTCTTCTCTAACCTCTCTGTTGCTGAGGTTTTAATTGAAACGGGCGAATTGAAAACCGGCGACAAAGTTCTGATTATCGGGCCATCTACAGGGGTTATAGAGTTAAATATATCTGAAATAAGGGTAGATCTAAACCCTGTGGAACGTACTGTAAAGGGAGAGTACTGCTCTGTTCCTATCCCCGGGGATATTCGTTTGCGCCGTTCGGACAAGGTCTATATCTGGGAGGAAAACTCAAAACAGCAAACCAAATAAAAATGTTTCCACAACAAATAGTTGAATTCATTAAAGAGCACCACGTCTTAACATTAGCTGCCGCCAACGGTTCGGACATTTGGTGTTCTCACGCTTTTTATGCGTTTGTGGAAGAGGAGCTGCTGTTTGTTATCACTTCTGAGGAGAAAACCAGGCACATTCAACTGGCCATTGAGTCCGGCTTATATGCTGTGGAGCCTGATTCACATACCGTTGCCGGAGCAATTGCCCTGGAAACAGAGAAGGTTGGTATGATACGCGGGCTGCAGTTCAAAGCCCAGATATCAAAGTGCGATGATTCATACCTGAACAGTTACAGGCTAAGGTATCTCAAACGCTTCCCTTATGCAATCCTTAAAGGAGGAGATCTGTGGCTGCTCAGGCTCGTTGAGGTAAAATATACGGATAACCGGCTCGGTTTTGGAAAGAAAATGAACTGGCACATCTAAAGGTTAAATGCCTCCTTTATTTTATCTACCGCATCGAGTCTCTCCCAACCGAAAAATTGCACCTCTTTTTTTACCGGAATCCCATTTTCGATTACTTCAATCTCTTTTTTGAACGGATCACGACCAATATGGCCGTAAGCTGCTGTCTCTTCATAAATTGGGTTTTTAAGCTGGAGCACCTCTATAATTTTGGCAGGCCTCAGGTCAAACAACTGATTAATCTTATCTGCAATTTCGCTGTCGCTCATCCTGCGTTTATCCAGTCCGAAAGAGGCCGATGTGCCGTAGGTATTTACAAAGATGCTTACGGGTTTGGCAACTCCAATGGCATAAGCCAGCTGCACCAAAACCTCACTGGCAACACCGGCTGCAACAAGGTTCTTGGCTATATACCTGGCAGCATAGGCGCCGGACCTGTCTACTTTGCTTGGGTCCTTGCCGGAAAAAGCACCACCTCCGTGAGCTCCCTTTCCGCCGTATGTGTCCACGATAATTTTTCTTCCTGTCAAGCCGGTATCTCCGTGAGGCCCGCCGATTACAAATTTACCGGTAGGATTTACAAGTAATTTAAAATTTCCGCCGTTGAAAAGCTTGCGGGTTTCGACAGGAAGACGGTTCATAATTCTCGGAATTAGTATATTCTTAACATCACTCTTTATTCTGGCCTGCATCTGTATGTCGGAATCAAATTCGTCGTGCTGGGTGGAGATGACTATGGTGTGGACCTTTAAAGGTCTGTTGTTTTCGCCATACTCAATGGTAAACTGCGACTTTGCATCGGGGCGGAGGTATGGCATAAGGTTGGTCTCTTTTCTGATTTTTGCCAGTTCAATCAGGGCAATATGCGCCAAGGTCAGGGGTAAAGGCATATACTCCTCGGTGTCTGTACAGGCATACCCAAACATCATCCCTTGATCACCGGCTCCCTGTTCGTCTGCAGTTGCGATAGAATTCCCGGACTCATCCAGTTTATCCACACCGCGGTTAATATCGGCAGATTGTTCGTGTATTGCAGATAATACACCACAGGAGTTACCGTCAAACATATATTCGGCCTTTGTGTAACCGATTCTATTGATGACCTTTCGGGCAACCTGTTGAATATCCACATATGCTTTGGAATGGACTTCTCCTCCAACCACAACAAGACCTGTGCTCACAAATGTCTCGCAGGCAACCTTTGAATTTGAATCCTGACGAAGAAATTCGTCCAGGATAGCATCGGAAATCTGATCGGCAACCTTGTCCGGATGCCCTTCTGAAACCGATTCAGATGTAAATAAATATGACATAACTATTTGTATTATAAGTTAATAAAAATCACTCACCTGAAGGGAGAGTTAAAAGATTGCATAGGAAAATTGCGGGGAAATATATGGAATATTTTAGCATTTTTTCACGTGGTTGCAAGCAATCAAATCTCTCCACTTTTATGAGTGCAAATGTAGTACATTTTTTTAAATATGCAACAATATTAGATAATTTAGCTATGTATGAATTTGACTTATATTTCAGGCGATTACAATAATGTTAAGGCTAAAATTGTATAAAATAACTTTCGTTAAGTAATTGTTAAATTATTGAAAATATTTGTAAGTTATCAAAGGGTTTTTAGTACTTTTGTTAAAGAATACCAAACTAATTATTTAAAATATCTATGAAAAAAACGATTAAGCAATTAGCCCTGACGGCTTTTAGTTTGTTTGTAACCTTTGCTACATATGCTCAGGTTACAACAGCAAGCATTTCTGGATTTGTTAAGGACTCGCAAGGAGAACCTATCATTGGTGCTATAGTTAAAGCAACTCATATTCCTTCTGGTACCGTATATTTTGTCTCGACACAGAATAACGGCCAATATAATATTTCAGGTATGAGAATTGGTTCTCCATATCAGATTGAGACTTCTTTTATTGGGTTTTCAGCAAGGAAGGTAACAGATGTTACCTTAACTCTCGGAGAAGAGAGTAAGTTTGACTTTGTCTTAAATGAAGAAGCCATTTCCTTAGGTGAGATAGTAGTTGTTGGTGAAACAAACCCCACAATTAATTCTAACCGGACTGGCGCACAGGAAATTTTTACCAAAGACAGAATGTCCCGTATTCCAACCATTAACAGATCTTTGAGTGACTTTACCAAACTTACCCCAATGGCGAGTGGAAGTAATTTTGCCGGCACATCGTATCGCTTTAATAATGTAACTGTTGATGGTGCATCATTCAACAATTCTTTCGGTCTTGCTTCCTCTCTGGGTGCTTCCGGAATTGAACCTATCTCGTTAGATGCTATTGAGCAAATTCAAGTTATGATTGCACCATATGATGTTAGAAACGGTGCTTTCACTGGCGGTGGGATCAACTCCGTTACAAAATCGGGTAATAATAACTGGACAGGATCGGCATATTATTACACAAAAAGCCCGTCTACAAGAGGGTATATTCAAAAAGAGGATATTATTGCTGTTACTGACTTTTTCAATCGTCAATATGGTTTGACTTTGAGTGGGCCAATCTTGAAAAATAAGTTATTCTTCTTTGTAAACGCTGAGTTTGATCGCCAGGAAGTACCAAGCAGCTGGAGACCGAGGGAAAACAAAACTTCACCTGTGACTGGTTATTATTCAGCAGCAGATGTTCAGACTCTCGATGAAATTACACAACTGTTAAAGGATAATTTTAACTATAATCCTGGCACTTATAATGTAGACAGCACACCTACAGAGGCAGATAAAATAACAGCGAGGTTGGACTGGAATATTAACCAGAAAAACACCCTAAGTTTTAAATATTTTTATCTAAAGTCGTTCAATACCAACAATCCTAGTTCATCCGGAGCTATGGCTAACGGACGTGGCCCTAATAGTTATGCTATTCCTTTTTCTTCTGCATACTACAGAACCAATAACAATTTCAACATTTTTATTGCCGACCTCAATACAATCGTCAACTCAAGAATGTCAAATTCATTGACAGTAGGATATTCAAGACTAAGAGACTACAGAGAGATGGATGGTGGGTTTTTCCCGGAAGTTAATATTGGAGATGGTTCAGCAGCAAAAAATTCATTGACAACATTCGGAACAGAAGCTAATTCATATGGAAATAAGCTGGACAGTGATATTTATCAAATTCAGGATAACTTTATTATTAACTTTTCTAAACACCAATTGACCATAGGTACACAATCTGATTATCGTACTTTTGTAAACGGATATGCCAATAGTTTTGCCGGTCAGTGGCAATTTGCTTCGTTAGATGATTTCAAGAAAGATTTGGTAGCTTATAAGACTTGGGTAGGTGCCGGCTCGGATCCGAACAATATACCGGGCACCACAGCTCTTTACTATAAACAAACATATAGTATGAAAGATGGAGGATTCCCTTATGCCGAAGTAAATGTGATGTCTTTAGGCTTTTATGCTCAGGACAAATGGAGCATCAGGGATAATTTTAACCTGACAATGGGGTTGCGTTTGGATATGCCGATTTTTATGTCTGATCTGGATAGAAATGAAGCTTTGGAAGGTCTTACATTCCAGGGTGGCAGAAAGATTGATGTTTCAGAATACCCTTCAACAAAACCTTTGTTCTCACCGAGAGTTGGATTTAATTGGGATGTACTGTCTAATAAAAAATTACAGATCAGAGGTGGTTCCGGTATCTTCTCAGGTACTCCTCCATATGTATGGTTGTCAAATCAAGCGGGCAATAATGGAGTTTTATTTGGATCGACTACTCAGAGAAATCATGCATTTGACGGTGTAGTTGATCTGCCTAAACCAACCGGAGCTACATTATCTAGATCTTCTATCGCAATAACAGATGAAGATTTTAAATATCCGCAACTTTGGAAAACCAATCTGGCTGTCGATTATAAATTCTGGGGTGGTTGGATAGCAACTGCAGAAATTCTTTACAATAAGGATATTAACGCTATTTATCACAGAGATATTAACCACCCGAATATGGACGATGCTACCAGAGTTACTAAACTGGGTGGCGTTGATAACAGACCATATTTCTTGGATAATACATTAAATGACGACACTTATGATGTAATTTTAATGACTAATACATCAAAAGGATACTCGATCTACAATACTCTTCAACTTCAGAGAAACTTTACCAGCGGACCTCTTGACGGTCTTTATGTAAATGCTTCCTATACTTTTGGAAAGTCAAAGAGTGTTACCGATGGCTCCTCTTCCGTAGCATCTTCGGCATACAAGTATCGTCCTGCCATCAATCCTGACAAGGAAGAATTAGGTTTTTCTGCAGGATCATTCCCACAACGAATATTGGTGCAATCTTCTTACAGAAGACAATGGGGTCCTAATTTCGCAAGTACAGTAGGTTTGGTATATCAGATGTATATGCCATTCAGGTATTCTTATACATATAATGGAGATGTTAATAATGATTCATATTCATATAACGACCTTATGTTCATCCCTGCAACCAAGGATCAGATCAGAATCAAGCCTGCAACAGGAGATACTCGTACTGTAGATCAAATCTGGAATGAGATGGATGCCTTTTTCGATCAGGATCCATATTTGAAGTCGCGCAGAGGTAAGTATTCCGAACGTAACGGTGGAAGGGCACCTTATGTACACTCTCTCGATTTGAACATAGCACAGGATATTATTTTTAATCAGACTAACGGGAAAAAGCATACTGTAAGATTCTCTTTCGATATCTATAACTTCCTGAACATGTTAAATCAAGACTGGGGCGTTCAAAAAACAACTATTTTAGGAAATCAGCAGTATCAGTATCTTATTATGACAGATAAACCTACTGCGGCTAATAACTACACACCAGGTTTCACTACTGCTTTTGATAGTAACAAGAAGGTAATTACCAATACTTTCAAGGATAATATCTCCTCTTCCTCTCGTTGGACAATGATGTTTGGTATCAAATACATTTTTGAATAGTAAAGAATTTTTCGAGTTATTATAAATAAACAAGGAGGCCCCTCTCTTTTTGAGGCGGCTTCCTTGTTTGGTTTTATTTTATTACATTTGTTTTATATATCTGTAGATATGGGTAGCGGAGGGAGAATGGAAACAGGAAAAAGAGCGGAGGATATTGCTTTGGAATATCTTACCGGACTTGGACAAAAGCTTCTCGACAGAAACTGGAGGTATGGGCATAAGGAGCTGGATTTGGTAATGGGAAGCGTGTCACAGGTGGGGAAAAGGTTACATATAGTTGAAGTCAGGTCATTAAAAGAGCCAAATCTATACCGGCCATATGAGAGTATAGATATGAATAAGCAGAGGATGGTCATATCTGCCGCAAGGTCGTATATCTACCAGAACAATATTGACTGGGAGACCCAATTCGATATTGTATCAGTCATTTTTAAGCCGGATAGTGTTTGTCTGGAATATTTTCCGGATGCATTTGCACCAAAATGGAGATGATAAATATTATAATATGAACAAAAATCATTACTGTATTATTATGGCGGGTGGAATCGGAAGCCGTTTCTGGCCTGTCAGCCGGAATGCCAGGCCAAAGCAATTTCTGGATATTTTGGGAATGGGTAAGTCTTTCCTGCAGCAAACTTTTGACAGGTTTGCCAGGATTATGCCTGTTGAAAATATTTTAGTTGTCACATCGCAGCAATATAAAGATCTTGTAACGGAACAAATCCCGGAGGTACTTCCAGAACATGTACTATTGGAGCCTTACAGAAGAAACACAGCGCCATGCATCTCCTATGCAACTTACAAACTATTGCAAAAGAACCCTGAAGCATCCGTAGTAGTAGCCCCTTCAGATCATCTTATCCTGAACGAAGATATTTTTTTGAGTACTATTAATGAAGCGCTCAAATATGCCGATAGCCACAACTCGTTAATGACTCTTGGAGTTAAGCCTACAAGGGCGGAGACTGCTTACGGATATATACAGGTCAATAAGAATATGCCGGTAGATATAGACGGAAACCTGGCATATGGTGTAAAAGTATTTACCGAGAAACCAAATTTGGATTTGGCAAAGGTATTTGTAGACAGTGGCGAATTTTTATGGAACTCCGGTATCTTTATCTGGAACTTACAGACCATCAAATCTGAACTGGAAAGGCTCCAGCCGGATATAGCAAACCTCTTTGTTGCTCTTGATAAATACTACTATACAAAAAAAGAGGAGGAGTTAATATACAAGGTTTACGAGGAGTGTACAAGCATCTCGGTAGACTATGGAGTTATGGAGAAGACAGACAAGGCAATTGTATACCCTGTTTCATTTGGCTGGTCGGATCTTGGTACCTGGGAGTCTCTCTATTCTCAGGTGGGCAAAGATAATAAAGACAACCATATCCAGGCAGATGATACTCTGTTGATGAATGTTTCAAATTCTATTGTGGTATCCGAAGAAAAATCGAAGTTAGTAGTGATAAACGGGCTCAACAATTATATGATCATAAATACAGACGATGTTTTAATGATCTGTCCGAGGGATGAGGGTTTGTTTAAAAGCATCCTTACAGAGTTGCCTTTAAAGGATAATTATAATAAGTATCAATAAAATTAGAATATATGTCACATAATCTGGTGAAATTAGATGTTCAGTCAGAAATAGGTAATTTAGAGGCGGTTCTTTTACACACACCAGGAGCGGAGGTGGAGAATATGACTCCAAGAAACGCCCAAAGGGCTCTTTACAGTGATATTCTTAACCTTTCCATCGCTCAAAAAGAGTATGAACAAGTTCTGGGGGTTCTCGGAAAGGTTTCTAAAATATTTCAGGTGAAAGAGCTTCTGTCAAAGTTGTTGGATGACCATTATGAGAGGGAGGCTCTAATTGGGAAAATATGCGTAACAGAAGAGGTTACAGACTATTTTGAATATCTGATGGAGATGTCATCAAAAAATCTTGCTCAGGTTCTTATTGAGGGACTTCCTGCAAGAATTAATACATTAACGGCATACCTAAAAGATGATTACTATGCGCTGTTGCCTCTCTACAATTTCTATTTTACAAGGGATGCTTCAGTTACAATTGGAAATAAAGCCCTTATCTGTAGGATGGCAAGCAAAGTGAGGATGAGAGAATCTATCATAACCGAGGCTATTTTCAAAAATAAAAAATTCTTTGACTGTGAACTGATAAATGCCCAAGATTTTCAGCCTGGTAATAACGAAGTTTATATGGAGGGAGGAGATATTCTGATAGCAAGAGAAGATATTCTTCTGATAGGGAACGGGATGAGGAGCAGTAGCCAGGGTATTGATATGCTGGTTAACAGACTGTGCAAATCCTCAGGTCCGGAGAAGAGGCATATCATAGTTCAGCAACTGCCATCCTCTCCTGAGTCGTTCATCCATTTGGATATGGTATTCACTCTTCTTGACGTAGATAAGGCAATGGTATTTGAGCCATTGATACTGAATGAAAATCAGTATCAGACGGTCCATATGATAATTGAAGGGGGAAAGGTCTCAAGAATCAAATCGGTGAACAACATACCTTCTGTTCTTAAGAAGCTGGGTATGGAGATCGAACCGATCATTTGCGGAGGCAGCGCAGATGAATGGAACCAGGAGAGGGAGCAATGGCACAGCGGTGCAAACTTCTTTGCCTTTGCACCGGGGAAAGTTATGTCTTACGCAAGAAATGTCCATACACTTAATGAGTTGGATAAGATGGGTTTTGAAATTATTCCCGCTTGGGATGTAATTGCCGGCAAGAAAGATTTAAACAAAGTTAAAAAGTGCGTCGTAACCATTGATGGTTCTGAACTTCCAAGAGGTGGGGGTGGAGTCAGATGTATGACAATGCCGTTGAGAAGAGCTGCAGTTAAATGGCCAAAATAATTATTACATTTGTAGCCACAATTTTTTAAGATGAAAGAGAAAATCGAAAAGCTTCTCATTGATATAGAGGAGCTTAAAGCTAAAAGAGAGCAAGAGATAGAGGAGATCAGGATTAAGTTACTTGGTAAGAAAGGTAGCATCACCCAGCTTTTTGAGGAGTTCAGGGATGTTCTTCCCGAACAGAAAAGGGAGATGGGTCAGGTTTTAAACAAACTCAAAGTTGCTGCTACTGAAAAGATAGAAGAGCTCAGAACGCTCCTGGAGGAGAGCATAGAACCGGTTGAATCTCAATACGATCTTACAAAACCCGGTGACAATCTGGAATTGGGTAGCCGTCATCCGATATCTGTAACAAGAAGCGAGATCATCTCTATATTTAACAAATTGGGATACGCAATAGCTGAAGGTCCGGAAATTGAGGATGACTGGCACGTATTCGGTGCGCTTAACTTTCCTCCGGAACATCCGGCAAGAGATATGCAGGATACATTTTTCATCTCTACAGGAGATAACCCTGTTTTACTTCGTACCCACACAAGTTCTGTGCAAGTAAGAGCTATGGAGAAGATGAACCTTCCGATCAGAGTTATTTGCCCGGGAAGAGTCTTCAGAAATGAGGCAATCTCTGCTCGTGCCCACTGTATTTTTCACCAGGTCGAGGGCCTTTACATAGATAAAAAAGTATCTTATGCAGATCTAAAACAGGCTGTACTGCTCTTTGCGCGTGAGATGTTCGGAGAAAATACCGAAATCCGTCTTCGCCCATCTTATTTTCCGTTCACGGAACCAAGTGCAGAGGTTGATGTAAGTTGTAATATATGTAAAGGTAAGGGGTGTAACATTTGCAAGAGAACCGGCTGGCTGGAAATAATGGGTTGCGGTATGGTAGACCCTGCAGTTTTGGAGGCATCCGGCATAAACAGCAAAGAGTATTCAGGTTTTGCTTTTGGAATGGGAGTAGAGAGGGTAGCTATGCTTAAGTGGCAGGTAAGGGATCTAAGACATTACTTCGAAAACGACATCAGGTTTTTGCAAGAATTTAATACGGTAGTCTAAATTTTTTTGGAGCATTGTTTTTTTGTTTTAACTTTGCAATCCCCAATGCGGAAATAGCTCAGTTGGTAGAGCATAACCTTGCCAAGGTTAGGGTCGCGAGTTCGAGTCTCGTTTTCCGCTCTGCAAACCTCTCCGCTGTGAGAGGTTTTTTTGAAAGCCCTATGGGCTCGGGTGGTGGAATAGGTAGACACGCAGGACTTAAAATCCTGTGAACAGAAATGTTCGTACGGGTTCGATTCCCGTCCCGAGCACACAAATAGCCTCTTAATCAATTTATTTTGAGGCTATTTTATTTTATTGAGGGGTACTAATAGTGTACTAAACAACAGGAGCACTTATTTCTAAATGCTTTTTTTTGGTATTTATAATTCTCTTTTAGCACCTTTGACAAATAAAATGGTTCTCTATCGGAGAGCCTAAGTTGAACAATTAGCAGCAATATTTTCTATTTCCATAAGAGTTACTGACAAACAATCTCTGACATTAGTTCCGGGTGCATGCATCAGGGAGATACCAAAGTAACATGACACAGTTGTTATATATATTGATAATAAATAAGTTAAAAGTTTTTCACCCCCCTCCCTCCGGCAAAATAGAACAGATACCGCATTATATATCTGTCTGTAAATTATAGTCAGATAGCTATTTGCCTAAAAATCGTTATTTCTCTTTAGCTTTTCCAACCTTTCTTTCCATAAATTAATTATGGGATATGGATTATATAAATCAAATGCACCTCCATAATAAAGAATTTTATGTTCTTCATTTAAATATTCAATCGTTTTATCTTCCACTCCAAATTTCTTGGAGTGAGAAATAACATTGTTTCTTTGTTTTTCTTTTAAATTCTTAAAAAATGCAATTGCTTTTTCAAGTGTTTCAATTTCTTTTTCTTTACACTTAAGTTTCTTGTAAATAATTAAAAGCCTTTCAAACGGTTCTTTGCTTTCATAACCATATTCTATTAATAATGAATACACTTGAATTGCATATCCATAATTGTTAGTATTTTCTGCAATTTTAGCTTTGCTTATATAAGAATTAAATTTTCTTATATATTCTCTATATGCCGATGAATATCTTAAAGGGAAAGGTTTGTATAACAAAAGATATGTATAAGTTTCCATTCCAGCCGGCATATCATAATAAAAATTGAACTCAGGTAAAGTGTCCCGATATTTAAGGAATGATTCGCATAAAGTTGAGATTTTGGTTCTCAGTACAACCATATTTTTTGGATTCTGTAACTCTGTACTTGCATTAATGTTTTTATGAATGAGTTTAGATAATCTAATCTTCCATTTATCTATATCATTATGTTTTGGGAATTTTTTGATTACTTCTTTTAAGTATGCTATTTGATTCTCGAACTGACCAATTTTTCCAAATAAAATTATTACTCGTTCTATCTCAATAAAATTATTAAATTTCAATGAATCTTCGTTTTGTTGATAATTTATTAATCCCAAATATATATTGATTGCGTCCTCGTTTTTACCGGTTTTTTCAAGTCTTTTAGCCTCCTCATGACGATTTCTAATATAATCCGTTTGCTTTATCCACGCGACTTTACTTCTTTCATATTCTTCATCATCCATAAAAAATGTTTTTTCAACCGTTATAAAATTATAATATATATATCTCATCTGCAAAATATATGTGCAATTAGTTTTGTTCATTTACAAAAAAAGCAGCCTGTATTTCTACAAGGCTGCTCTGGTGTTAGGATTTTTTGGACAGTCAAATATAGTGCTATTTCAAACTATATTGGTTTTATATCAAAAGGCAAATTAAATATCCTAATAATTCAATCCTTTATGCAGCGGGCAGATAATCCGCTATTCTTGCGAGTATTGTCAGAACCTACCCTACTATCATCAAAACTCATAAACATATACCAGTCAAGAATGACAACACCACCATCACAGCTCCACCAAATTCCACGGTTCCCTATATCAGCAAATAGTCCATTATAGCCACAAAAACCACCCCCTAGGGCTTTAAAACCAGTTTCATTGGTTGCTCCACTATTAGGAGTTACCCAATGGCTAGTGCCTGTTTCTTTTAGTTTGCCTCCTGCAACACTCATTCCTCCCAAATAAGTTGTTAAGGCAGTCCAATCGTCATAAGTTGCTACATGCCAACCTGAGGGGCACACATTTCGGCTGTCGGTTACTGCATACCAATTGTACAACCTGCCATAAATTGTGGAATTATTAGAATCGTTATTATAATTACAGTAAGCTCCAGTTGTTAGTATGCTCCAAGCTGAGTTACTAGTTACATTTGGAATAGGGTCACCATTGCGGTATTTAGTAGTTTTGAGGTTCTCAACCAACCAAACCTGAGTGCCTATAATAATAGTATTGTAAACATTACCATCAATGTCGTTAACTGTTATTGCAAGCGTTTTTAAAAATACTTCTTCACCATAACCTGTACCAATACTATTTGTGGCATAAGCTCTGACATAATATATTGTATTGGGTATTAAACCGGTAATCAAACTTGAATAACCTCCAATTCCCAAGCCGTCAGAAGTTTTATTGTCTGAAGTGGTAGGATTATTATTCGTACCCCAACAAACACCGCGAACAGTTACAGTTGCTCCGCCATCACTTGTAATATTTCCACCGCTTGTAGCATTGTTTTGCGTTATAGAAGTGACTGCTGTTGTTGAAACAGTAGGTATAACCTTAGTAGAAATTGGGTCAGGTGTTTCTCCTTTGCTGCATCCAAATAGAAGAGCAATGGTCATGAGCAAAAGGAATTGTTTCATAATCTCTAAATTTTTCAATTTTCATAAAAGCCTTCTCTAATTTCATAGATCAGGATGATTTTGTAAAAAATCCTTTCCAAGTATTGTCAATTTAGCCACAGTATATATTTCCTGTACTGTTTCTCCCATAGCTTTGATCAAACCTGTGTTTTTATCTAATCTCAAGGCCACAATACTAAAATCTAATTCCGATAAACCAGATTCTTCTTGTTTTAGGAAATCTCCTTTTTCTTTAAATCCTTTGAATTTTCTGAGAAAATCCTTTTCTTTTTCATCTAAATGAGTCATAATAAGTATGGTATTTGTCCTGTTACCTTCAGTTTTAATTGTTGGAACAAATTTTAAAAAGAGATGCTTTATATAGAGCTTATAGGATTAGGTGCTAAATCTATTATTTCATATTATTTATCTTTGACATAACGAACTGAATGGCCACCATTTTTTGGTGTGTAATATGAATTGTCAATAGTGCCATTATGATAATATGAACCTTGACAATGAGCTCTATAATTTTCAATGGAAAGATTATTACTTCCCCACCAATATACATTAATTCCACCACCGTAAAAGCCTGTAACATAGCTTCCATCTACAGTCAACCGACCTCCGGCATAAAGTGCTGAGAATCCATAATCATCTGTTCCATCCCCATATTGTGTAGATTTTAAAACAGAGCTGACTGTTCCATCTTCAATATTGTCTCGGACATATGACATTAATTCAGACCACTCATAGCTTGAAGGTAAGTGCCATCCATCAGGACAGACTGCAAGTGCTGTCGCCCATGTATAAAGTGCACCATAAGTTGAAGCATTTCCTTTTTCATTATTATAATAACAATATGCTTTACTTTCGGCGGTTAGTGATTCCCAAGCACTATTTGCTATTACTAATGGAATTGATACTCCATCAGGTGTTTTAGTTACACGTAAATTCTCAGCCATCCACACTTGATCGCCTATTTGAACTGTTCTATAAGTATTTCCTTCAATATCTACTAAGGGTTCCCTAGCATTCACTCTACCATTTTCAGAAATAGCATAACGTAACCTACTTTCTCCGCCTCTATTTACAGCTGAAACTTTGTAATAACGATTGCGATTTGAGTCTGTTGTTGATAAAGTACTTGTTTCTACTAAAAAAACATACTCTCCTTTAGCTGATTCAGAATAATATACCCTATAATTTTTAGCACTTGAAACATTATTCCAAGAAATTTTTACAAGATTATCTACCTGACTATAATAAGTTGCCAAGTTTACAGGAGCAGATGGTGACTCTATGATATAATCACTTATTTCACTTTCTCTATTATTCCTAACAGAAGAAACTTTGTAATATCCGTAACGATTGTTATCTAATATAGAGGTTTCTATAACTTCAGCTAATAAATTATATGATGTTGTGGAGTCTTTTGAGTAATAAACCCTATAGCTTGTTGCGTCAAGAACAGGGCTCCAAGAGATAATTACAGCATTACGAGTTTTATTAAAGATTGAAGATAGGCCAGTAGGAGCTGATATTAATGTAGCAAATGTTATTTCATTACCATAACCTGTTCCTACATTATTAGTAGCATAAGCTCTTAGGTAATAAGTTGTGGCTTGTATTAATCCTGTAATGGAACTAGTAAATACTCCTGCGCCTGAGCCGTCAGTGGTTTTACTATCTGCTATTGTTGGGTTATGGTTAGTACTCCAACATACTCCTCTGGATGTTGTTGTTGCGCCTCCATCACTGGTGATATTTCCACCGCCTGTTGCTTTGGTTGCCTTGATGGAGGAGATTACAGTTGTGGTTAGAGTTGGCAGAATGGCGAGTGCGTTTATAGCGACCTCGTTTCCATAACCAGTTCCTACATCATTCGTAGCATATGCTCTTACATAATATGTCGTTCCCGGTGTTAATCCTGTAATATAACTGGTGTAACTACCCGATCCTGAACCATTAGAAGTCTTGTCATCTGAAATTGTGGGGTTTTGAATTAAACTCCAGCAAACACCTCGAGATGTTATTGGGGCTCCACCATCATTAGTAATAACACCTCCACTAGTAGCAGTTGTAGATGTAATATTAGTGAGTGTAGTGGTATTAACAGTGGGAAGAATCCTAATTGCTTCTTTTTTGCATGTAATTAATATTAGAATTGGACAAAGGGATATAAACAGGTAAAGTAATTTTTTCATCATCTATTATTTATAATTTAACTATATTACAAACCTTTGAAATAGAATTATCGATTGTAGATGCATAATCTATTGTGTTTATTATTGCTTTGAAGTAGTCATACTTTGTTACTTGAACTTCTTGAATAAATCTTTTTTCAAACAAATCCGTATTTGAATTAGAGTTTATTGAATATACAATATCTTGACTATTAAATTCTATAAGGTTTTTTTTACCTAATGTATTTTTATTCCATATAAACGCTCTATTGTCTTCAAATCTTCCTGACAGTAAGATGGTTGAGGCTAAGCTCACTTCGTTATAAATTGAATCGAGGAATCCAAGAACTTCTTTAATCGG
>Ga0172381_10001751_pt1 | contig 24802 bp, 30 predicted proteins | sample Leawel6488metaG_FD_119754 | JGI IMG/M metagenome (GOLD analysis project Ga0172381, IMG submission 119754) | Leachate microbial communities from a municipal landfill in Southern Ontario, Canada - Leachate well 64-88 metaG | ecosystem: Engineered > Solid waste > Landfill > Unclassified | place... | reverse complement strand
TGGTTTAACTGGATGGAGTTTACTGCTGAAACTGGTACACCTATAAGGTATACTGATTTATAAATATATTTAAAAATATAAAAATAAAGGAAATCACTTATGACTTATTCACACAAAAGTTCTAAAAGTATAGCTTTTTTAAAGGGGGAAGCTATTTCTAAGATCATCTCTGGTAAAGAGATGAGTGATGAAGAAATATTTGAGAAAGCTAGGAAAGGTGATAAAAGTATTCTTAAACTTCCTAAAAAACTTTTTAATATTAAGGATAAATTTGGAAGTACTCCTATTCATTGGTTAACTAGAAGAGGAGTAAAAGAAGTTCTTAATCTCCCTAAAGAACTTCTTATGATTCAGGATAATGATGGAAGTACTCCTATTCACTATTTAGCTAGGGAAGGAGTAAAAGAAATACTTGATTTAGATAAAAAGTTTCTTATAGCTAAAGATAATGGTGGATATACTCCTATTTATTATTTAGCTTGGACTAGAGTAGATATTCCAGATGCATATAAGCAGTACATTTAATTATTAAAGGAAAATAAATAAATATGATCTATTCGTATAAAGGTTCAAGAATTGTTGCTTCTACAAGAAAAGAAGCTATCAGTAAGATTATTGCTATCACGAATAAGCCTCAGTTGTTAAATTTTATGTGCAATCAGTTGGGATTTTCTTTACCATTTCAAATAAAAATTGGTAATAATAAGGAAGAAGAGAAAAAAGAATTTCTTTCTAAAGCTATAAAAGACAAAGATGTATCTATAACTGATTTATTGAAAAAAGATACATTTAATAAGTATTCCGAGGCGGCTGTTGACGCTTATGAAAAAATGGAAAATGAATGCGTTGAATTTTCAGAAAAGATTAGGCAGTTAGCTAATCAATATAATGGAATTATTAGCATTATGCCTATTGTTTTAAAAAAGAATAAATAAATAGGTATATCTATGATTTATATATTAAATAAAAAAACATGGGTAGTAGTTGCAAAGTTTGCTAATCTTCAGTTAGCTCAAGAGAATCTAAGTAAACTTAATGGTGACTATGAATTACTACAGGAGGTAGACGTGAGTTATGTTTCTCAAATAGTTTTTGTAGATAGTGCCTGTATTTATAACAACATATCATTTTGGACTGGAATTACTAAAAATGGTAACGTTCCTATGCTTTCAGAAGTAATTACTAATTACGAAAGTCACAAAGTTTTGGACTACTTAGGAAATGCCGTTACAAAAGATAGATTTATTTTAGAAAGTGGAAAGAATTCTGCCCGTCTTTCTAATATTGACGGGCAGCCTGCGGAAACTACTTTAAATAAACTTATAGGAAGTGAATTCGTAGGATTATTCCGTTCTGAATTTTCTAGATCAAACGTTGATGCTTCTATGAAATATGCAATAATGTCTAAAATGAGCGGAGTATGCTCTGCTCTATTAGATGGTGCTTTTGATTTGGCAGAATATCAAATAACTAAAATAACAAATGACGTGTTTTTAACACCGGAAAGAATTTCTAAATACACTAGAATGCTGGTGAGTGCTGATGCATTTACTTATGCATCATAAACAAATAAAGGAAATAAATATCTAATTATGAATTTACCAATTTCTGATTTAAATACAGATAACTACACATACATTGAATATGAAGATAACTTTAAATTCAATGCTCCACATCATTTTGTAGTTAAAAGAAAGAGTGATGATGCCATTCTCGTAAAGGTAGATATGCAGGAAGGCCCGATTAAGGAGTGCGGGGTTAATGGGTGTTGTAATGAGGATTTAATAAATATGGTAGTTACAAGACTTGAAGGATTCCAAAAGTCAGAGTTTGCCTGTACTGAAAATGCCATTGCCCTTAATAAATTGCAAGAAGCTCTTCTGTGGCTACATCACAGAACAAATAAAAGAGTAAAACGTGGTGTTGAGGGAACTCATAAAGTATAATACTTTATATACTTTGATTTAGCAATAATTCAAATTTTTATTATAGAATAAACTATGTAATTTAAGGAAAATAAATATGATCTATTCATATAAAGGTTCAAGAATTGTTGCTTCTTCTAAAGCTGAAGCTATTAGTAAGATTATTTCTGCCAAGTCAAAGGAATTGTTTACCATCAAGATGTACTTCAATAAGGATTCCAAAGAATGGAGACCTGTTGCAGTCATTAATGACGGAAGCAATATGATAGTAGATTGGGACGATGATGCTTTTGGAAACATAAAGTGGTATGTCTCGGAAGTAACTCCTTCATACGTCAAGAGTTTTAAGAAACTTGACTATGCCAAGGTTAAGTCTTTTACTTCTAAGAGTAATCATTCCGTAGCTTCCTTGGAGCAGTTTGTTAATAACTGGATAAACAAAAATAAATAAATAAATAAATAAAATTTTCGTGAGAGAAATCGGTACTCACATTCAAAACTTTCCGAATACCGACCACACAGTATACACACATACGTACTTAAAGAAATCGGAAACAAATAAAAGGAATAATGATATGATTAACAATAAACTCTCTAAATCCCTTCAAGCTATTATAGGTTCCTCTGAAGAAGAACAAGTCACCCCGCCGGAAGTCGAAGAAGTTAAAGATGACTTCTTCGATGAAGATGCTCCCGCAGAAATGGATGAGCTCGGAGAGGGAGATGAAGAAGAAGCGGAAGAAATTTCTCCGGAAGAAGTTTCTGATGCCATGGAAGAAGTCAATTCTTCTGGCGAAGCATCTGATGACGAAAATGCTGATGATGCAGATGAGGAAGAAATCAAGATTGAGGAAATTGATCCTGAAGAAGTTCAAGTAAATGAGACGATGAATGAAGAGCCTGAAGAAATCACAGAGGATGAAGTCGAAAAAGCTAAGAAAGATTCCGATGATTATTCTGAAAGTAAGCCGGAAGAGATCACAGAAGATGAAATCAAGAGCGCTACCGAAGATATGAAGGAAGATGAAGAAGATATGAAGGAAGATGAAGAAGACATGAAGGAAGATGAAGAAGATATGAAGGAAGATGAAGAAGATATGAAGGAAGATGAAGAAGATATGAAGGAAGATGAAGAAGACATCGTAGAAGTAAATGACATTGAAGAAGTTTCTGATGATGATTCTGAAAAAGATGATTCCGGATCAGAAGAAATTACAGAAGATGAAGTGGAAGAAGCTGCTGCAACTCTAGGTGAAGATGAAGGCTTAAAAGAATTGGGTGATGAAAGTATTTCTGCGGATGATGATTCCACTTCTACGGCCCTAGAACTCCTTTCTAATAATGGATACAGTGCTTCCATTGACGAAGAAGGGCACATAGTAGTTACAGGTAGTGGTGAACCCTCGAACGTAGAAGTAGTCGAGGATATTCCGTCTGATCTGACGGTTGCTCCTAGCGATGTTAATTTAGTGCTTCATGAGTCCGCATCAGAAGATCCGTTCTATACGGTTCTTATTAAAGGAAAGCCTGCAGCTTCCATTCATCTTGAAGATCAGGATGACGCCGAGAATAAGAAAGATTTCTTTATTTCTCCCGAGTATCCGCGTACACTTACGGACGCTATGGTCAAGGCCGGTGTTATTCCCGTTCTCGATGCACAAAAAGCTAAGCGCTTCGTGGCGAGCGTAGAGACTTCCGCGCTTGCTAAAAAGATGAAGTCAGAAGCTAAGGCTGAGATGCAGAAGGATGTTCAGAAGGCCGTCATTGCAGCCAAGGATAAGTTCATTGAATCAGTAAAGCTTGCCATCGCTGGCATGAATAAGAATTTCTTCAAGAATGACAATAACCTTAAGGCTAGTTGTTATGCCGCATTCAGCGGACTTGGACTTGACGAAGATGAGGCACAGGAAAAGACTGAAGCTATTTTCTCAAATTCAGATGATTTCTTCTCCAGTGTAGTTGCGAAGGCCCAGGAACTCATGACTTATGATGAGACTGCCTTCAAGACTGTAGCTAGTGCCGTTTCAGAAGCAGGCGTGGGTGTACGCGCCGTGACCACTTTTGAACAGAAGCTTACCCAGGGTAATTCCCCGATCATAGCCGGGGCTATGGCTCAGAAAGTCGCTGCCTCAAAGGAGACTGTTCCTGCAAAGAAGCTAGTCTTTAAGAAATATTAATTTACTTAGTTTATTTAGCATAGGTATGCCATTAAAATAAGCATACCTATGCTTTTTAGTTTTATTCATAAAATAAAGGTATACAGGATGTCAAATATAGAGCTTGTCAAAAAATACATCGAAAGGAATCCTAAACTTTCTGATGAAGAAGTCTCCATGCGTCTTGGGGTTTCTGTAAAAAGAGCTAAACACGCTAGAAGACTTTTGGTTCCTGTGGATAAGGGCACTAAGTCAAAGCTATTTCCTGCTGACGACAAGATCGATGTCGTGGAAAGTCCGCGTGCCGTTTTAGAAAATAGAATAAGGGAACTGGATCAGAGTTTTGAAATATCCCGCAAGGAGTTCATGATAGACCCTAACGCGGATAATGCCTCCAACATGAATACCTTACTGGCCAGTGTGAAGTCCACCTTGAAAGAATTAGATTCCTTTAATGACTTAAGTATCATTTCTGAAAGAATAATAAATGAAGTCTTAGTCACTCTTACTAAGAATCTTCTTTTGGCTTCTTATAATGAAGGGAAGAAAATAGTAGAAGAGTATAAAGAATATTTTCCAAAAGCCTTTAAATATAAGGCGGATGAATTTCCAAAAGATTTTTCAAATGCCATAGGAAAAGAATCAAAAAGAATTTATGATGAATCTATAGACAGTCTTGAATTCATAATGAAAGTAAATCTTGGTCGTTTTAGAAATGACGCTAGAGAAGATCCCTTGAAGTTAAAAAAGGAAAAATAAATATTATGATTTATTCATACGAAGGTTCTAAGATAGTTGCTTCTTCAAAGCAAGAAGCAATTAAGAAAATCATTGCTGATAAGCAGATGAGTGATGAAGAAATATTTGAAAAAGCTAGGAAAGGAGATAAGAGTATTCTTAAACTTCCTAAAGCTAGACTAATGATTAAAAATAAAGATGGAAATACTCCTATTCATGAATTAGCTGTGAAGGGAGTTAAAGAAGTACTTACTCTTCCTAAAGAATTACTAATGATTAAAGATAAAGATGGATGGACTCCTATTCATGATTTAGCTTACGAAGGAGTAAAGGAAATCCTTAAGCTTCCTAAATCTATATTAATGATTAAGAGTAATTATGGATATACCCCTATTCATTGGTTAGCTTTTGAGGGAGTAAAAGAAGTACTTAAACTTTCTAAATCTATATTAATGATTCAAGATAAATTTGGATGGACTCCTATTCATTTCTTAGCTAAGAATGGAGTTAAAGAAGTGCTTAAACTTCCTAAAGAATTATTAATGATTCAAAATGATTATGGATATACTCCTGTTCATTACTTAGCTATGAAGGGAGTAAAGATTCCAGAAGAATTAAAACATTTGATTTAAAAAAAGAAAAATAAAAAATGATTTATTCCTATAAAGGTTCTAAGATAGTTGCTTCAAAGCAAGAAGCAATTAAGAAAATAATTGCTGATAAACAGATAAGTGATGAAGAAGTATTTAGAAAAGCTAAAAATGGAGATAAGAGTATTCTTAAACTTCCTAAAGCTAGATTGGTAATTAAAGATAAGAATGGATGGACTCCTATTCATTACTTAGCTAATAAAGGAGTAAAAGAAATTCTTACTCTTCCTAAATCTATATTAATGATTCAAGATGATGATGGATGGACTCCTGTTCATTATTTAGCTAATGATGGAGTTAAGGAAATCCTTAAACTTCCTAAAGAATTGTTAAAGATTCAAGATAAATATGGAAATACTCCTGTTTATTACTTAGCTAATAATAAAGTAAAAGAAGTACTTAATTTAGATAAAGAATTACTAATAATTCAAGATAAGTGGGAAAATACTCCTATTCATCTGTTAGCTAATAATAAAGTAAAAGAAGTTCTTAACCTGTCTAAAGAATTATTAATGATTAAGAATAAGTATGGATATACTCCTATTCATTTATTAGCTAATAGAGGAGTAAAGATTCCAGAAGAATTAAAGTATTTAATCTAAACAAAAGAAAATAAAAAATGATTTATTCATACAAAGGTTCTAAGATAATAGCTTCTTCAAAGAAAGAAGCAATTAAGAAAATAATTGCTGATAAGCAGATGAGTGATGAAGAGATATTTAGAAAAGCTAGGAAAGGAGATAAGAGTATTCTTACTCTTCCTAAAAAAGTATTAATGATTCAAGATAAAGATGGAGATACTCCTGTTCATTATTTAGCTATGAAGGAAGTTAAAGAAATTCTTAAACTTCCTAAAGAATTACTAATGATTAAAGATAAAGATGGATGGACTCCTGTTCATTGGTTAGCAAAGAGAGTAGATAAGTCTATTCTTAAACTTCCTAAAGAACTATTAATGATTAAAGATAATGATGGATGGACTCCTATTCATTGGTTAGCTATGAATGGAGTTAAGGAAATCCTTAAACTTCCTAAAGAATTATTAATGATTAAAGATGAAGATGGAGAAACTCCTATTCATTACTTAGCTCAAAATGAAGTTGGAGTAAAGGAAATATTAAAACTTCCTAAAGAAGTATTAATGATTAAAAATAATGATGGATGGACTCCTATTCATTACTTAGCTATAGCTGGAGTTAAAGAAATTCTTAAGCTTCCTAAAGAAGTATTAATGATTAAGAACAATGTGGGATATACTCCGGTTGATTGGTTAAATTAATAGGAGTAAAAGAAATCCTTACTTCCTAAAGAATTACTAATGATTCGTGATAATGAAAGTACTCCTATTAGCTTATTAGATAACCAAATAGAAATTTCAGAAGAATTAAAGTATCTAATTTAAAAATAAAAGGAATGTTCTATGAATCTTAAAGAAGTTTTTGAAAAAGCCAAGAAAGGTGACGTTTCAATTTTAAAATTGAATCCAGAGATACTTTCTTCTAGTTATGGAAAAGATTTAGAAACTCCTTTGCATGAACTGGCCATGCTCGGGAAAATTCAAATACTTAATCTTCCTAAAAAATATTTATTTAAAAAGGATGTGTCAGAAAGAACTCCTCTGCATTATTTAGCCATGAGTAAGGAATCCGATTCTGTACTTTCAAAATTTCCTAAAGAATCTTTTGATATGCAGGACGAAGATGGAAAAACGCCTCTGCACTATCTAGCCGAAAGAAATAATATCCTAGGAATAGGTGATGCGGAACAATTGGCCATAACGGATTATGAAAACTGGAACACTCCAGTCATGGAAATGGCTTATAATGACGTAAAGTTCGATGCTTCTGTTCTTTCTGATAGTCTTTTGAGGATGAAGAATTCTTTAGGCGAGACTATCGCACATTTTTTAGCCTATAATGGTGACGCGCAAGTAAAGGACTTAAAAAAATATCTTGATATAAAGAATCTAAGCGGGGCCACTCCTAGGGAACTCTATGAGCAGTCTAGCGGAAAAAAGATAACTGCAAAATTTCATCCTTGGATGAGGATGAGAATCAGAATAGTTCCGGAGAAGATGATTGATCTATATGGAAATAAATTCTATTATACGGATAATGGAGGAAAAAGAATATATACCTTCACTTATCCAAATAAGAATACCTTGTCATTTACTCTCTATAGAAAAGATAGGGGAAACAAGGTGGGTGTGACTTACGCGGAAATGACTAAAGGAAATATTTTTGCAAAAGTAAGCGGAAAACCGTCTAGTGTAAAGAAAATGCTGCTTAACTGGCTTTCTGACAGCATGGTTACCATAGAAGATGATAGAGGATAGCCGAACATTTAAAATATATCAAAGTAAGAATATTTGTATTTACTTTTATAAGGATTTTTTGAAAGATTTATTAAAAAATAAAAAGAGGATTAGTCTATGGAAGTTAATGGTGTTCTGATAACTAAAGAATTTAAAAGAGTGTACGCTCGAGTCGATACTAAAGTTAAGTCAAAGCTGTCTATGTGGTCTAATAAGTTAGAAGGCCATGGTTTGACTAAAGATTCCTTTACGGGTGCCACTTTTGTTTTATTTGATACTAATGAAGGATTTATAGTGCTGGTTGTGCTACAGAATAGGTTTGCTCTGCTTTTAGGAAATAATGCCAGCTCGATAGAGCAGCAGTGTTTCTTCTTGAATACAAAATTAAGAAATATGTTTAACAACATAAAGATTGGTAGTACCGGCTTGTTCAAGAGTAAGACTATGGAGGACGCATTGACAAAAGCGTTCGAGGAAAATGATTTCAAGCATACGACTTCATCAGTAATAATGAAGTACTACACAAGAATAGAAGCAATCTCTAAGATCATTGCTGATAAACAGATAAGTGATGAAGAAATATTTGAAAAAGCTAAAAATGGAGATAAGAGTATTCTTAAACTCCCTAAAGCTAGATTGGTAATTAAAGATAAGGATGGATATACTCCTGTTCATTGGTTAGCTATGAAGGAAGTTAAAGAAATTCTTAAACTTCCTAAATCTATATTAATGATTCAAAATAAGTATGGAGATACTTCTGTTCATTACTTAGCTATGAGTGGAGTAAAGGAAATTCTTAAACTTCCTAAATCTATATTAGTGATTCAAGATGATGATGGATATACTCCTATTCATTACTTAGCTATGAGTGGAGTAAAAGAAATTCTTAAACTTCCTAAAGAATTATTAATGATTCAAGATAAGTATGGATGGACTCCTGTTCGTAGGCTAGATGGTCTAGGAGTAAAGATTCCTGATAAGTATAAACAATATATTTAAGTAAAAAATAAAAATGATCTATTCCTATAAGGGTTCTAAGATAGTCGCTTCTTCAAAGAAGTAATTAAGAAAAGAAGAATGACTAATAAGGACAAGATGGAAGTTAGTAAAACTGTAAAAGATTATTGCTAATTAAATTAACAATAGACAGGAGTCTTTTACTTATGATGAATACTTCCTCCTTACATCTTAGAAAATTGGCTGAAGCACAAATGAAAGCTAAAGAAGCGGATGTGATTCTTGAAGAAGACGAACTCAATGAGGAAAAATCCGCATCTTCCGAGATAGAGTGCTTGGCAGATCAGTTTAATGCATCTTCTAGGGCGGATGATGGTTTCATTAGAGGGACTTCTTCCATATCTAGCTGGGATACCTTGGAAAATGATGAAATTTTTCAAGACGCTCTTTCCATGATGAATCATGGAAGTGATGTTTCTTCTAAGTCTATGATTCAAGCTCTTGCTTCTTTTTCAGATTGTAGTTTGCCTAAATTTGAAAAAGGAAAATCCATCTATAAGTGTCCCGTGCTTTTCACTAACTTGTACCTCCCGAAATTAGCGGAACAGGAATTGAATGATAAGTATGGTTTTCACATTTCATGGGAAGGCGGATTCTTGATAGGAAGAAAAGTTCCTATCTATACTTTTACCTATTGGAAGTATAAGAATAAGCAAAAGCATTATTCATCAAAGGTTGAAACTTTTTTAAAGGACAGGGAACAGAAATATATGGTAGGTTTCCGTACCGCAGGAAAAGTTTATCAGCTCCTAAATGGGAGGGCGTGCATTCCCGTGTTCCCCATACTAGATAATATGACTTTTGGAAAAAGATTTACCTGGAATTTCCTAGGAAAATAAAATGATATTCACAGAGGTTCCTAAAGAGATTATTTCTTTCATCGAAGATATTCAAGAGGCAGTGCTTAATAATTTTATACTCTATAATGTTCGTTTTTCTTTTAATATTGATGCTCCGTACAGCGATACCGCCATACTTTCTTTTGTAGTAGGGATTGAGGATTTTTCTTTTATTACTTGTTTTTCCTATTATGATGTTTTCAATATCATTGACAGAGAAGGGATGATTAGAAGTCTTGTTGAAAAAGTTAATTTCTTTTTGAAAGAAAGGATGGATGGGAGATGAGTGATTTAACTATTTCTCTTACAAAAGACGAATTGAGTAAAGTAAACTCAGCTAAGAAATCTGATAGTGATTTACCAAAGGTATACAATAAGGTATCTGGGACATCAAGTCAAATATCTAGAGATTTTGAGGCATTCTTAATTCTTGAAGATTTATCTTTCAAGGATAAGGTTTCTGATAAGATCAAATCTGTCACCGCAAATACAAGTACAAATAGAGAAAAAGATTTATTTAATGAATGCGTTGAAAATGAAATGGAAGAAATAGAAGAACAGTTATCACAGTGCGCTTCAAAAGTAGGAAGTCTTAATGACTTAAAGATTTCCTTACAAGAAACAAAATATTCTGGGATAGCGGAAATTTCCTCTTGTCTTTCCGATATTCTTTCCACCTCCAACACCTTGGAAATGATAAATAGATTAACCAAGTTCAAGTATAACTATTTGAACTTGTTGAAAACTAAGTTTACCCCGGAAGCTTACGATGAGCAACAGATTAAACAGACGCAGAGTTGGCTCAATCCATTGACTGCCTATTAAAATAAATAAATTAAAGGAAACATAGAAAATGACACCGCAAAGAACAAATCCGAACAAATCCCTTCCTATATCTAAGGAAAAAATCTCAATAAATGATTTTAATAAACAGCTTGATGAGAAAAGAAGTCAAGCCGAGCAGTTAGCAAGAAAAGCAAACTCTATATGGAGAAAATTTCATGCGGAAGATGAAATACACACTGATGTGTATGAATATAAAGACTTTTTAAAAAAAGATGAGATCAGTATTCCTGATGAAGTTCAAGAACTTTTTGATAAGGCTGCGGAAGCCGTATCGAGCAAGGGGCCGTCAGAAGAGGCTAAAGATATTCAAAAACAAGTTGAAAAATTGAATGAACAAGAGAACAAGGAAGAGCCTAAGAAATTTGAAGAAACCGATGTCACAAAGCACCCTATTCTTTCTAAGCTTTATCAAAAATTCGGGGTTAAGGAAAAAGATTCCTTATATGTAGAAAAGGAGATTAATGGAATAAAATTTACTTTTCAGTACCCCAACAGCATGAGCGCTAATTTTGCATTGGCTATGGCCAGCGGGGAAGGCATCGGGAGTATGGACTTCGCTCATAACATAGAATACTCCCAGGTCGCCATGAGTATAGTTTCCATGGACGGAATACCTTGTTCCGAGGTTTGGGGAATATCAAATCAATTTAAGTATGACAATATGCCTCCAAAGGTACGTAAACTCTGTGGCGTCAAGAATCTTGAAATGCTTGATAACATGGAAGAGGATAAGGCTGAACTCATTGTTTCTTTTTATAGGAACAACATAGGCATAGCCGACACCAAGGAATACGAAGAAATAGCTGAGCTGGAATGTTCTTCCTGTGGTTCCACTAAGGATGTTACGTTAGTTAATGGTGAGATTCCTGTCAGGTTTTGTGAATTATGCGGCACAAAGATGATTCCTACGAACACAACGCACACGGATAATAATGTCCCTTTGGCATAAAGCTCGCTAGTAAAGACAATGAGTTGAGGGCAAAAGCTAAGATATGCCTGATACTTCATAAGTTACCTAGCGAGGTTAAAGATTTATCTTTTGAGGAAGCCGCTTTTTTATCTACTTTGTATGATGAGGAAAAAGAAAAAGACAGAAAATCCTTGCTAGATAGCTTAGGCTATATGCTCGGAACTTCCTGGGAGGTGGATGAGCCGCCTAAAGAGACTATAAAGGTTATCTCAAAAGTTAAACAAGATAAAATAACATTCCCCTTGGTTTATGCCATAGGATTGGCCGGAATGAATGGAACTAAGGATATACTTAAGGCCATAGATTCGTTGCGTGAAAAAGCAAAAAGAAATTTTCCTTCTGAGCATAAGGAGTCCAGTATGTCTAAAAAGGATTATCTAAATATATTTAAAAAAGAAGCGTGATTTAGTCACGCTTTTTGTGTTATAAAGCAAACAATTAAATTTAATGGAAGTATTTTTATGGCTATAACTTCGTCTTCTGGTTCTTCAAAAAGCTCTAGCTCCATAACCAGCATTACTTCCCAGGCTAAGACCAGTTCAAGTAACCAGTCTACAAAAGAGATAGAAGATCAATCAAAATTAAATAAGTTGCTCTTGGCTAAAATAGCTAGTCTTGAAAAAATAACAAAGTTAGAAAAACAAGAAGAAAAGATTGCTAGTGATATTGAGGACATAGAAAGTGAAGCCATAAAAGAAGCTAAACAAAAATTATCCATACTGGAAGCTAATAAAAAAATTCTAACGGAATCAATGAAGCTTCAGGCTAAGCAGAATGCTTTAGACGAGGTTAGATCAAAGCTAGATAGCAACCAAATATCCTTAAAGAAAGCTATAAATAAATTAAAGGAACAAGGCTTTGACATAGACGAGAAAGCTATAAAAAACAATAAGGATTTAATAAATCTTTCTACCGCCGGAATAAAAGTAGACAGGGAATCCTTAAAGATTTTAAAAGATCAGACTGAAGAATTTAAGAAGCAAAAGGCGGAAGCTACAAAGAAGATGGGTCTCGGCGAGGCTCTTAAAAAAGATTTATCTAGTTTAGGTAAATCCGTATGGACTAAGTTTGCCGGAGCCTTTTCTTTAGCCGAGGGTTTGAGGGGATTAAAGCAAGAAGCTGATAATGTCTATGATTCATTTTGGAGATTGGGACAGCCAATGGATAAAATGAATGGTGGCTTATGGGCACTTACAAAGAAAACGGTTGATTATGAAACAACTTTAATAAATGTAAAGAATACCGCAAGCGCTTATGGATACGATACAGAAAAAGTAGAAGAAGCGATGGTGCAACTTACCTCAAAAGTTAAGTTCATGGCTGATGGTGTGAACGGGGTTGATTTCGATGCCGCTGGAGAGGCGGAAAAAAGTTTAATAGGCTATGCTCAGGAAATGGGCATATCGATGGATGATGCCATAGATTCCTATACTCTAGGAATTAGAAAGTTTGGAAAGAACGATACCGAATTTAGAAAAGAAATGAGCAGCGCCGGAGCGGCCACCATCATGTTTAACGGCATAATGGGAAAAGGTTCTATTTTTGCCAGTGAAGTCGCAGAACATTTGTTACAAGTTCAGAGAAATACTCGGTACTGGGTTCAGGACATGGGAATGTTGAATACGCAGTTCAATACTCATGTGGCTCTTTTGATTAAGCAGGGCAAGTCACAGGAACAGGCGATGAAGCAAGCTTCAAAGTTTCAAGACATGATGCAGAATCCTCCTGATCTCGTTAAGTGGAATGCCGGTACCGCTATAGTTAATGATCTTAGAAGAGCTATGCGCGGAGCTAAGAATGAAAAGGAAGCCATGGCAAATATGGCCAAGACTCTTGGCATAAAAGAAGATGATGCCGCGGGTATGTCCCAAGTAAGGACTATGTATGATGCTATGAGGAGCGGACATAATACGCAGTTTACGCAAGCTAACATGGCTCAGGAATTATTCGGGGGAACGGCTAAGGGAGCCAACAGAACTCTTCAGGCTTATTCACGCTACGCTAATATGGATGCTTCCGTTCTTACACAGTTAGGGTTTGGGGAAAATGCCTCTGAAGCTGAATCAATGAGACAGCTTATAAAATCTCTTCAATCTATGGGAATAGACAATGCTACTTCCATGGATGACGCAATAAAAAAGTTAGCCGAGCAGGAACAAAAGAAAAATGGATGGACGGATAAGCAAAGAGATGCCTGGGTAAAGCAGAATCAAGAAAGATTCAACAAGGCACAGACTACGGGAGATGATGGAAAAGCAAAAGAAGTGACATTTAGAAGCAATACCGTATTTGCATTAGGGGTGATAAAGAATTTCCTAACGAGTAACTTAGTCAAGACCGCTCTTGGTGCCGTCATTTCCTTGCCTCCCTTAGTCGGTGCAATTGCGGCTACCAATGTAGGACAGTATTTCGGAGGATTTAAAAATATATTTGGAGGAATGAAACGGGGATTGACAAAGACAAGATACGTCACTAAGGGTCAAAAAATAAAATCTTCTGATAAATTATTTAGTAAAGGAAATCAGAAGTTAAATGAAGCTGCCGAGACTAGAAAACAGGCTAAAGAACTAAGAAATAGCTCCAAGGGCATCGAAAAAAGTAATCCCTATGTAGCCCGGGCACAGGAAAATGAAGCCAGAAGATTAGAGCAGAAAGCTATAAAGCAAGAACGAAATGCTCAAAAATATTTTGATAAATCAAAAAATATTCGTAGTAGTATTCCTAAAGGAACCGCGATAAAGGCAACTGAAAAAACAAGTGAGAGGATTGCGGAAAGATCTGCCGTGAAAGCAACAGAGAAATCTGCGTTAAGACAAGTGGAAAGCTCCGCGGCGAAAAGTGGAGCTAAGACACTACTGAAGGGAGGTGCGAAAGCGCTCCTTCGTGGCTCTGGTGTAGGAACTGTCATTACCGTAGGAATGGAAGGTTATGAAAATTTTGCAGGGGAAAAGGCTTCGAAAAGAAGCACCAAGGCAAAAGTAGCAAGAACAGGAATCGGTGCTGCTGGCGCATTAGGAGGAGCCGCAGCGGGAGCGGCCATAGGATCAGTAGTTCCCGTAGTCGGAACATTGGTTGGGGGAATTGTAGGAGGTATCGCCGGAAGTATGCTCGCCGATAAGGCCAATGAGAAACTTATAAGTGATGAGAGCGAAGGAAATCAGTCCGAAGAAGAAAAGAAAAGAAGAAAACAAGAAAAATATAGTCAGGAACAGGCCCATAAGTTGCAGAAGCAGCAGCAGAAAGAAGCTATGATTGCTCGTGCCGTTGCCGAAAAACAGGCGTATGACCAGCTTGATGATTTAGGAAAACTGAGAAAGACTCAAGAAGATATGTATAAACTTCAGGATAAGTGGTTTCAGTTTGATGTTGAGTCACAGGTAAGGAGTATCCTAGATAACCCTGACTTAGATAATGATAAAAAGATGAGAAGACTTAAGGGCATATCCACGGGTGCCGCGGGAATGCAAAGGATGACTCAAGCCGTAGATGCCTCAGGCATGACTACCCTAAGGATCATCGGTGCTAAGAATATAGCGGATCAAAAAATATATTCTCAAAGTGACTGGCAAAATTAAATAAATAAAGGAAAGTAAAATGTTACAAGCATTAAAAATATGCATTGACTTGAACAATGTCATTGTAAAAAAATCATCAATGGGTTCAATCTCGATAGTTTTCAGAAAAAGAAATCCAATAGTCCTCAGTGATGACTCGGAATGTAATCTATCATCAATGGGATGTACTAAAGAAGATTTACTTTCTTCAAATATAGAATGGCTGGTAAGGAAGGGTGTTCTTTCTTTAATCGTGGAGTAATGGTATGGCTGAATTAAATCTTCCCGTATGGAGACAGGCCACTGAGCAAAAGGAAAGGGTGGCTAAGGCTTTGCTGAAGGCTAATTCCGCTGCTTCTGAAATTATATCCAGTTTTCCTAGCATTGATTTAGCTGGATTGAAAAATACCATGAACTCCATTCTGGCAACGGGTACTATATCATCACTGGATGACGCGGCTACCACAGCGGGAACTCCAGATCCATCTCCATACCAGGAAGATTTAGAAGAAAGCTTAAATAAGACTGGATTCGTAGTATTTAATGGAAGTAATGTTTATAAGATAGATAATACTTCTGATAATGTAGAAGCCGTCCGCATGTTATATGATGCAGGGATGAGCATCAAGGAGTTGAGGAAAAATCTTAAGTCATTAGGGGTATCTTCTTCGATAGTGATTAAAGTAAAGACAAAGTTTTCTAAATTTTCCTATACTCAAAAAGAGTTGCTTCATAAAACTAATGCCAGATTTTATAAAGAATATTTTATGAGTGATGGCGATAATTATTTAGCCAGCGACTACATAGTTAATGGAAATGATTATGATGGGGTGTACGCTCTTGTCTGTGCCCAAGATGCATCATCTGAGGCTTATTTATATTGCCCTGCGATAGATTCAAAGAATTTTCCATTAAATGGAAGTCTTGATATGTTCGTGGATGATGTGAACTATACCATAGAATTTACAAATGTCTATAGCGGAGAACAGGCAGCTTGTCTATTATCTTCTATTTTGCCAGGTACAATGAAGGTAGTGTATGAGAATGGATTAAAGTTTAAATGCACAAAATCATTTTATTTTACAAGTGATAGCGACTTAGATTTACTTGATGAATTAAACATAAAATCTGCCCTAGTATCAATACAGAGTGCTATGAAGCTAGGTTATTCCGGGGTAAGCCTTCTTGAAGATGAGGTTTATCCATATAATTGTGAAATATCAAAAACAAGTGACTCCTCCTTAAATGTAAAAAAGATATACAATGAATTATTAAGTAAAGGATTTCCAAAGGAAGAAGCCTTTTGCTATTTAGCTGGAAATTCTATGTATTCTGATTTAAAAGATTACTTATCTGAGATAAATAGAGATGATCCTTTTGACTTATTAAAATCAAAAAATTCTGCTCTTTACCTAAAAGTAAATACAAGAATCGTATCTACGACTTCTTTAGCCATAAGTAATCTTTTATCTTTGTCAGATGTTGATCTCGAATATCTTTTACGTTATAGAGAAGACATTTTAGGAATAGACTTTACCTATAGTAAGTCAGAGTGCCTTTCTTCTTTAATCAGTGTTACAAGTACTTCTAGCAATGGATCATCCTATCAGACAGAGAAGGTCACTGAGACTGATGTATGGAAGGCAAATACCGCGCAAGTCAGATATTTGAGAACTTGTCTATGGATAAGCGAAAATTCTTCTTCAACAAAAGATTCAAAAAACGCTTTAGACAAATATTATTCATTTTTAGACAGCGTGACTATGTACACAACGTCTACTTATGTACTTGATTCTGTTTATTCTTATTCTGAAGTTTCCGTGGGCACTAATGCTATGCTAGTTTTAGATACAAGTGCCACTTTTTCAATAAATAAAGGGATGGAATTTTTTTCTAATTTAACTTCTGAATTGTCCATAGCACAGTTGGATGAATTCGAGGCAGACATGAAGATAATTCAAGGTTATTTAAATTCTGCTTTTTCCGTGTTCGCCACAACGGTGACTACTTTTAGTGGATTGATTTCTTTATTAAACTCTTCTATAAGTGTCGCTTCCGGAAGTGGAACTGCCTCTTTAGGAGTCAGCAGCATTCTTCAATGTTCCTTAAGCGTGGACGCTTCGATAGTCATTCCTCCATACTTGAGTTTCTTGAGCGCTTATCTGGTACCGATAATAGATGCGCTGGAGGTTCTTATACAGGCAGTAATTAAATTACAAGATGTTATACTATGTCCGATACAGAATCTGCTAGATAAATATCTGAATACTTCAAATTTTGTATTGCCTTGTAAAATAACTTATTCTGTTCCTACGATAAGTAATATTTCGGTATATCTAGGAGAATATCTGAATACTTTAAATTACTTAAAGGCTAGCTGTGAATCGGTAAAGAAGGATGCAAATTGGTTAAAGTTTAAGGCCAGTTCCTTGCCGGGAACTATCTCATTAATCGTTACAAATTCTTCTTCTTGTAAGGAGAGCTAAATCAAATTTAGCAAATTTTTAGTATAAGGAAAAAGAGGTTTTTATGATCGTTGAAAAGATAATTTTAAATAGAGATGCCTGTTTTATAGATAAGGATGCTAATGAAGTCACCTTGAAAAAAGGTACTCATTTGTCTTTTATTGAAGAACAGAAATTTGCGTCATGCAAGAAAATAATAGTCTATATAGATGATTCTGGAAATAGATATATTTCAAATGATGCGGAGTTTCCGTCATTGCTAACGGGATATGTCATAGTCGTCAAGGATGGTTTGTTTTATGAAGTAACTCCATTTGGAACTCATATAAGAACGGCTATACTTCCAGTGGGTACAAAATTAAAAATTGATAATAACTTATTGTTTATGGATAATCATTTTTATACAACTGACAATCTTTCTTGCTTAGAAAATGTTTATGAGTTTCCTAAGATAAAAGTTAAAGCTGATGCTGAAAAAAGACCAAAATTTGAATTAGATGAAAAAAAGAAATATGCCGGACAAGAAGGGATTGATGTCGCTATCTTATTTCTTCAAACAACAGATTTGAGTAAGCACATAGTGAGAGACGATAATAAAGATCTGTTTGTTGATTTAGGTTCTTCCAATATGTGGCCAGACATAGACAATGCCCAATGGATTATGAAATTAAATTCTCTTATTCCCATAGCTAGTGCAGTTTCCGTCGGAAAGAGGATTTTGAAGGGTGAGCCAAGACTAGCTATCGGTTTACACTCAAACTTTATTTAAATAAAAGGAGTTGACTTATGGCAGATGACAATACTCTTGTTACCATCAAACTTCGTAAAGAAGTTTTACCCGGATATGATGCCAGTAATCCTACCTCAAACTTTGTTCAAGAAGCGAAAGCTTTTTTTATAGTAGCTCCGTATTCCGTTTCCTTTGAAAAAAGTTTTAACCTTTATACTTCTGGCTACTATAAAAAACATAATAGGAGTATGCTTGATGCCCGTCATATTATGTGCGGGGCAGTCCCGATATTTGCGACTGTGAATGAGGGAATGTGGATCACGCAGGATGAACTGAAGATGTTCATCAAAGACAGTGAGGCATACATTGGATTGATTACTGAAGTACGTAATGGAAACATCGAGATTAAAAGTGGTTCAACCATCTATAGTGCCAGTGATCTATACACTATGCATTTATCCTAAAGGAAATATTTATGAAGGAATCTAATCTTAAACTTATAGACAGAAGAATCAAAAGCCTGGAATGCCTGGTTACGGCGGAAGCTACTCAAGAAGACAATCCCTTGCTTAAGCAGCTTAAGACGCTTAGGGAAGAAATCAAGACTAAGGCGCAGATAGATTATGTATCCATACAGAAAAATGTTTTGGAGTCTTTTAGAATTTTAATGGAACAGCTTTCTACGCTTGCCTATTATGCACAGGAAGCCGACAAGGATGCCAGACCAGTTGAAAAAGTCTCTTCCATCATAAACAAGGCTAAGTCGATGGTTTCAGAAGACTTACTCAAGATGAAGACGGATACAAAAGAAACTGTACCGGCTACCTCGGCGGCTGACTATGAAGTTCCCACGGAAGAATCATTGAGTGATTTTGTCCAGAGAAAGGGTGGTGTCTACTATTCGTCTTTGGATGAATGGCTTTCCACTTGTAAGAAAAGGGGTTTGACGGTTTCGAAGGACGAAGAGATCCTGTCCTATTCTGCCATTGACGACTCGGACTGCATAGGAACTTTCGTAGTGGAAGAAGGCGAGGGATGTTTGTTTGCTAGTTCGGATGCCATGCGAAATGCCTTTGACGATGAGGATACTATATATGATGTAAAGGAAAAGTCAATGCTGCAATAAATGAAAGGATATTTATGATTTATTTATATAAAGGAAAAGTAGTCACGGCTTCCAATAAAGAAGCAATAGCTATGCCTTCTTCAAAAGTAAAGAACTGGTATATGTCTAATTTTCATAGTGATAATGATAGCAGGAAAATGAAAGACATTTCTTTTTCTAATCTTTGGAATGGAATGAAAAATAAAAAAGATGTTTATTCTCTTCTCGGGATAAATGATCCTGATGTCCGTGAAAGGGTGTTCAAAGGAATAGAGCAGGCTATGCATCTTCCGGAAGGAGCTGCTGCCAAAATGTGGAATAAGAATTATGTTAAAAATAAAGAATATTCTAAGTTAATAAACAGACTTAAAAGAGGAATTTAATTTTATGAATAAAGTCATTAATGTAAATTTTGGTAAGCTCTTTAACTGCGGATACTGGGAGGAACTTCCTGAATCAGTATCAGGTGATTATAAAAATGAAATCATACACGCAGCTCTGGGAGTTGACAGGTATGAGCTAGAAGATGATGTCATAAAGTATGTAGTAAATAATGTTAATTACAATAAGGGCTGGGAACAAGCAGCTTGTGATGCCTGCATAAATATTATCCAAAACATTTTAAATAGTGATCCATCCATTAAAGATATCAAAATTGTTTCCGCCGAACCTTTTGCCGGAGGTTATGCAGGGTGTGGAGTAAGCTTCACGTGTAATAAAGAAGTAGATGGTGATAAAGAAGAAAAGTTTATTTACAGTGAGCTTAAGGACGATACTTTGGGTGACTTGGTTGATGCCTTATCTTCAGCTTCCACCGAAGCTTATTATCCTTTTAACGCTTCGGATATGAAAAAAATGTATAGCAAGCTAAATATTAAGTTTGATGTTCCCGACAGTGAAATCCCTAAAGATCCTTATGATTTTGTACATAATTTTAAACGTATGAGTGACGGTAAATACCATTTTAAAAATGATAAACAGCGCGATTTATTCAAGGCTACCTCCGGTGCTAAGTCAAGAGATGCCATAATCAAGTCTATAATTGAAAATGCCAGAGGATCTAAGGTGCGAGGATATAATTCATATTGTGTATCGTCTGAATTCTGGATAGGACATACCAGATATACACTTTACATTGATCCACATAACGATGAAGATCTTTTTGATGACGACAAGTGGAATAAAATGAAAATAAAAGAATATTTAAAAGATAATGATTTTGAAGATATTAAAATTAAATCTACTTCTGGATCAAATAAAGGTGATGTTATTAGTTTAGAGGATGCTATTGCCAAAGAGATGGATGGAAGTTTTAAATCTGTCTCACAGTTTTCTTATAATGGAAAAAGAATAATCGCTTCTTCAAAGGAAGAAGCAATTAAGAAAATAATTGCTGATAAGCAGATGAGTGATGAAGAAATATTTGAAAAAGCTAAAAATGGAGATAAGTCTATCCTAGAACTCCCAGAAGATAGACTAAAGATTAAGGATAAGTATGGATGGACTCCTATTCATTTATTAGCTATGAAGGAAGTTAAAGAAATTCTTAAACTTCCTAAAGAATTATTAATGATTAAAAATAATGATGGATGGACTCCTATTCATTACTTAGCTATAGCTGGAGTAAAAGAAATTCTTAAGCTTCCTAAATCTATATTAATGATTCAAAATAATGATGGATGGACTCCTATTCATTACTTAGCTGTGAAGGGAGTAAAAGAAGTACTTAAACTTCCTAAATCTATATTAAAGATTCAAGATAAAGATGGATATACTCCTGTTCATTACTTAGCTAAAAGAGGAGTTAAAGAAGTACTTAATTTAGATAAAGAATTATTAATGATCCAAGATAAATATGAAAAGACTCCTGTTCATTATTTAGCTAAGACTGGAGTAAAAGAAGTACTTAATCTTCCTAAATCTATATTAATGATCCAAGATAAATATGGATATACTCCTGTTCATGATTTAGCTAATAGTGGAGTAAAGATTCCAGATAAGTATAAACTGTATATTTAAATAAAGGAAAGTATTTATGGGAATGATTAGTCATAATACAAAAATGAGAAATTGGGCTATGAAAACCCTAAATACCGATAGAATTTCAAATCAGTCACGCACAGACCATTATGACTATAAAGTTCATTACATGGCGCGGGATATGTGTAGAAGAGCTGCAAAGATGCAGTCTAATGCCCTTGACGTTGACGTTAGACGCTTTTATGCTTATTCAAGATTAGTATGTGGCAGAAGGTGTACTTGTTTCAAGGGAATAAATCAAGAGCCTCGGGGAGACTGCCCCATTTGCTTTGGGACAGGAGTAGTTGGAGGATTTGAAAAATTCGGAACCCGTACAGAAGTAATTGATCCTAGTTGTCATTGTACTTGTGTGAATATAATTCCGGATATTGCAAATCCCCAGCTTCCTCCATTGTTTGTTTTAGCCAGTGACGCCATCGAAGGATTCTTCACAGCGGACATAGAGATAGGAAACAACATAGGAGAAGTTGACTTCTATCGCTCATATACGTCCAACTTAAGCGTGACTTCTACTTGCATAATATATGTAAAAGCATACGGTGCAGATGATTCTACATATTTTTATTCCCATAACGTCAAGTCGAATGGTATGGTCATAGAATACAAGATAGAAGATGAGATAGAAAGATTACTTTCTAACAATGTCAGGAAGTTGACTTTTAAGATAGAGATGAAGAGAAATCATGTCTCAAGTCCAAGTCCGGTTTTATCTCATATATACTTAAGATATAGAGTTAAATCAGTAGAAGAGTATACACTGAAGTGCGATATAAATCCTGCACAGAATTCTGCCATGTTTGATATGAACGGAGGAGCCACTAATTCATTTACTTCTTTATCTGTAATAGTTGACCCATCTAAATTCAATAGCTATACTACGGATGGTTTTCTATATGAGTTCGAAAAAGATTTGAAATGGAAAATATTTCAAATAGAAAGAAAGACTCAAATAGAAAGCGAAACTCAAACTACCCTTGAATGCACGCTGCTCCAAGAGTATGAAACTGGTTATCAAATTTTTCCAATCTAGTGTTCATATATGATAATGATAATGATACTATTATTTTTAGTTTCGATTGTCTGCCTATGTGTATTAAAGGCATCATTTAACATCTATCCCTACTCATCGTGTCAGAGTCTAGGATTTCCTTTAACAAAAAGAATGGCAGCAAAGAATGATTATTCTAAATGTAAGATAATTAAATTCAGATTAGGATTTATTGATCTTGGAATATGCATATTCTCTTTATCTGACGGAATAATGAAGATTGAGTCTTTTGAAATAAAGGAAGGAAAGCGGTTTAAGGGGTATGGAAAGAAATTTTTTAATTTTTTGCTATCCTATGCTAAAAAACAAGATATAAGGGGCATATATTTAATAACCACACCCTGTGTCCATTCCTTTTATTCAAAATGTAAAATGGATTTACTTGATTTAGACACTTATTACATTGCATTTATCAATGTATGTAAAAAAGTTAATTGGTTAGAAGTTCTAGAAAAATATTTATGAAAATAAGGAAAGGTAACTTTATGGAATACCAAATTGGAAAAAATAAAATAATCGCGGGAAGCCGGGCTGAAGCTATAATCAAAAGCTTACAGGTCAAGGCAAGGACAATTTCTTTCGGAGATGATTATGAAGTAGATGTAACGTCTCAAGTTACTTTTGTAGTCAATGATAAGACGGATGTAATGGGTCTTCTGAAATGTTTCTCGAAGAAAGGAGTTCTTCTAATTAATTTTGATGAGAATGCAGAAATATCCATTGCAAAAATATTGTCTCCGAATAATAGAAAGTATACGGAGAAATCCAATGGAAAAGATAAACTTATAAAGATAGTAGATTCTAAGGATAATTCTATAAATGCCATAGCTGAAGCACTGAAAATTATTTCCAGTAATCTTGAGACTTGTAATTCCATTTCTCTTGTTTTGATTCCGTTTGATGATTCTCCAATTGTTAAAACTAATGTTACATATTCAATAAGCGCTGTTGAAACACTATGATCTACAAAATTAAAAATTCTAGTTTTGCTGTCACGGCATCATGTAGGGAAGAAGCTATGACTAAGATCATAGCCTTGAGCAAGATGCAAAGAAACTATATTGATAATATAATATTTGAAACAGGGTTTCAGATCAAGGAGTTTGACGTAGGAGACAGCAAGACTGTTCTTATCGAAAGCAGGGCCCTAGAACAAGACTACGCTAAAGTTCTTATAGTGTATGAAGGCACAGATGCCTTTAGGATAGGCCTTGACCTCCCGGATCTTAAAGATCCATTTTCAAGTAAAGTGTTTCTTTCTAAGAAGCAGTATGATGAACAGGGTCTTATTCTGCAATTGAAAGAACTTTCAAAGAATATGCAAAAAGCGGAAAAGGAATACGTGAAAATAATGAAGGAATATCGTTTAAAACTTAAGGCTATGATAGGTTAGTGCTGAATCTAATAAAGTCTTTAAAGTATGACTTTTTATGTCCTTTTTATAAGGACTTTTGTGTAGTTTATTTAAAGCATAAAGTGAAAAATATACTTCCTACTAGTGCGCTGGAAATTAATAGGAGTAAAGATTCCATAAAAATTAAAATATTTAGTCTAAACAAAGGAAAAATAAAAAATGATTTATTCATACAAAGGTTCTAGAGTAATCGCTTCTTCAAAGAAAGAAGCAATTAAGAAAATCATTGCTGATAAGCAGATGAGTGATGAAGAAATATTTGAAAAAGCCGGGAAAGGAGATAAGAGTATTCTTAAACTCCCAGAGGATAGACTAAAGATTAAGGATAAGTATGGAGATACTCCTATTCATTATTTAGCTAGGAAGGGAGTTAAAGAAGTACTTAAACTTCCTGTAGAATTATTAATGATTCAAAATGATTATGGAAATACTCCTGTTCGTTGGTTAATAGTTAAAGGAGTTAAAGAAGTATTAAAACTTCCTAAATCTATATTAAAGATTCAAAATAATGAGGGAAGTACTCCTGTTCATTGGTTAGCTACTGCCGGATTTAAGGAAATATTAAAATTTCCTAAAGAATTACTAATGATTCAAGATAAAGAGGGATTTACTCCTATTCATTTATTAGCTAGTAGTGGAGTTGGAATAAAAGAAATTCTTAAACTTCCTAAAGAACTGCTAATGATTCAAGATAAAGAGGGATGGACTCCTATTCATTTGTTAGCTTCTAAAGGAGTTAAGGAAATATTAAAACTTCCTAAAGAAGTATTAACTATTGATAATTATGGTGGAAATACTCCTATTCATTTGTTAGCTAAGAAGGGAATAGAAATTCCAGAAGAATTAAAGTATTTAATCTAAACAAAAGAAAATAAAAAATGATTTATTCATACAAAGGTTCTAAGATAATAGCTTCCTCAAAGGAAGAAGCAATTAAGAAAATCATTGCTGATAAGCAGATGAGTGATGAAGAGATATTTAGAAAAGCTAG
>Ga0172381_10001750_pt1 | contig 24810 bp, 29 predicted proteins | sample Leawel6488metaG_FD_119754 | JGI IMG/M metagenome (GOLD analysis project Ga0172381, IMG submission 119754) | Leachate microbial communities from a municipal landfill in Southern Ontario, Canada - Leachate well 64-88 metaG | ecosystem: Engineered > Solid waste > Landfill > Unclassified | place... | reverse complement strand
CCACGGTAGAGTACGCCGCCGCCGCCCAGCCAGACATCATGTGCCAGTCGGTGAGGAGTTGCGAGGCGGAGGGGCTTGACCAAAAGTCAGTTGAGTTGGTGACGAGTGCGCCTGGCGTCCCGTTGGTCGGCCCACTGAGCACTACGTCATCAGCCCCCGTCGTCAGCGCCAGGTCTGCGCCTACCCCCGCTGCGTGGTGCGCGGCCACTTCGTCTACGCCGCTGGACATGTCCACGCCGTAGGCGCCCGTCCACAGCGGGCGGCGGTAGAACACAAGGCCTTCGATGAGACCGTTGGCGGGCGTTGGATTCCCCAAATATATGGTTGCTTCTGGCGCGCTTACCGTGGGCTTGGTGGTCATCCCGTATGTCTGAGTGTCATTCACGCTCAACATAAGGTAGTTGGTGCCATCAAGCGTATTGATGCACGACGCCGACCAGACCAGCGAGTACCGCGTTCCCCCAACAATGCTGATGGATATGGCGCTGAATTGTCCGCCCCACTGTAGCCGAAACGCCGAACTTGCGTGTGAGTATCCCAAAAAGAACGAGCTGTTGAAATACCAGATATAGCTAAACGCATACGCCGCGTTACTTGAAAACTCCGGCGTCCAGAAGCAGGCCCCGCCGCCCTGGTACGGGTCAAAGTTGCCATAGAAGTTGCCGCTTACCACGTCCCCACGAGGCACAGAAAGCACGTCCGGCGTGCCGCTACCGTCGCGTGCGCCCTGCACCATCGGCGCAGCGGCAAAGGTGGAACCGGCACGCTTCGCCATCGAGGGCGTGAAGGTGGACAACGCTTTGAGATACTTGAATTTCAGCGGCGGGCTGAACAACTTACGAATCAACAATGGATTTGGCATAGCCCCTCCTAGTCCTGTGCAATCAACAGCGTAACGTGCAGCTCGCCGTCAGCGTAGGTCGGCGCGCCTCTGCTCACTAGCACGCCAAAGATGCTTTGGTCGCCGGCGTCGCATGCGAACGGCGCCTGGCCATTGCGAATATCGCCTTCGCTTACGCTGTTCAGGGCGCTCGCATAGTAGGTGTTGAACTCAATGACGCCGATGCAGGTCAGCGCGTCCGCGTCGGTGATTGTGAAGGCGGCGTTGTCTGCTGGCAGTCCCGCCGGTGTGGTGTGGAACAACCACAACTCGCACGGCACGGTCTGCGCTGAGTCGTCCACCAGCATCGCGCCCATGACCAGCCCAGATCCCTCGGCGGCGCGTGCCATCGGCGTAAAGTCCATGGCGGTCGCGGATGTGCCCACGTAGTCGCCCGAGGCGTATAGCCCGGCCACGGTCAGCGTTGGCGTTACGGTCACGCTGGATGTTACGCCGACCATTGTGTGAATCTGGCTGTACGGGTCGCCGTCTGTGCCGCTGCCGGTTGCGTCCAAGTAAACAAGCCCCGCGAATCCATCTTTTACGGGTAAGTTAGCCATGTTGTGAACTCCTTATATGAGATAGATATAGCCACTATTCGTGTCCCTACAAAATATGAGGCCGTCTTCGAGCGGGCAGTAATAGTTGTCTACCCAGTCTCCGGCGGCGGACCACTTCCCGGACAGCTTGACGGCGTCCTGCACGCCCACGGAGATCTGGAAGTCCACCCACGCATAGCCGTACCACACAACGCCTACGTGCATCGATGTGGGGTATAGGTATAGGCGCACCGGGGCCTGACTGTTGGCGGCATCCCAAAGCGTGTCTACCGTGTCATCCCACCAGCCAGCCATGCTTCCGCCCATATCGCAGGGGCCTGTCAGATAGCTTTTATTCTCGTCCTGGAAGGCGGTTACGTCAACCCGGTCGCGGCCAGCCTCAAGCGTCCATTCTGTCATAGATACGGCAGCAGACGCGGCGCCTGCGCCCGACGTTGAAATATACAGCATTCCGTTTCGACCGTGTTGCCTCGACATTGATTTCCGCCTTTACGAGATCCTAGTCTTGTACCGCCAACAGCGTAATGTGCAGTTGTCCCGTTGCATACGTCGGCGCGCCGCGCGTCACTAGCACGCCAAAGATGCTCTGATCGCCAGCGGCGCAGACAAATGGCGCGTGCCCGTTGCAGATTTCGCCGTCGCTTGCCGTATTGAGCGCGCTCGCATGGTAGGTGTTGAACTCGATCACGCCGATACGGTTCAGCGCGCCTGCGTCTGTCATTGTGAAGGCCGCATTATCGGCAGGCAGTCCGGCGGGCGCAGTGTGGAACAGCCACAATTCCAGTGGTACCGTTTGCGCCGAGTCGTCTACCAACAGGGCGCCCAGGATTAGGCCGGACCCCGCGGCGGCGCGCGCCATCGGAGTAAAGTCCATGGCGGTCGCGCTGGTCCCCACAAAGTCCCCGCTGGCGTACAACCCCGCCACCGTCAGAACAGGCGTTACGGTCACGGACTTGGAGACGCCTACGCTGACCGTAGGCACGCCCCCCGCAACGCCCTCTACCTTCAGGCCGCCGTTTGCGGCCAGATGCGCGTTGAGCCAGTTCAAAAGTTGCAGCATAGTTGTCTCCCTATTGTATCAATCTGTGCGGTCGGAAAGCCCGATCTCGCTTACGCTTTATGATTCCAGTAGTATGCGCCGATCACTCTATAGTCTCCACGCCCAGCTTTGCCAGCAGGCTATCGTACAGCATCCGTTCCGGCCTGTGCCACGGCACTTCCGCCGGTGGGTTCTGGACCATCTGCGCCAGGGCCTCGCAGTCGCGCGGCTCGAACGTGCGCGCGACGTTGTAGCCGGCATCGTAGACGTAGGCGCGTTGTCCGCGCACCGTCACCTCTTGCCACTGGCAGCCCTCGCGCTCTGCGTCTGTCAGCTCCAGCGCATCGCCCAGCCGCGCGATCATGCGCCACTCGCCGGCCTTGTGCACCGGCCAGTTATTGACGATGCTCAGCAGCTTGACTATCTCTCCAACCGCAAACTCGATGTCCATGATCCTCCTCTAGGATGGCGTGGCCGTGTTCGTAATGGTGTATGATATGGACGCTGCACTGTGTGTGTGTGTCCTTGTGGTACCATAGCCAATATATGTCCCGCTGTCGGCCAGCGCCTCGGCCTCGGTTGCATAGATACCATATGCGCCCCTGATCGCCCCGACGGTGTAGTCGCTTGTGGAAAACGCAGTAGTCTTGCTGTAGGTGTGCACGTGCGCTGAAATATCCACGCCGTCCACCGTTCCGCCCGCAGCCATAGCGATATTCGCGCCGTCCCGCACCACGATATAGTTGTTGGTCGCGCTCTGTGAGGCGTTGAACCCGTCCAGCAAGTCGGCGTTTAGGTTTGAGCAAACCGTGGTGCTGGTAACCGCAAACGGCGACGTGCCCGTGGACAGGCCGCTCGTGATCTGGCCGCTAAAGTTGCCCAGCACCGCGTAAGCGTTGGCAAAGCGCTTTGTGCTCGATCCCAACTCCTCTGTATTGGTTGTCTGTGGCGCCAGGGCCGTGGCGCTCATGGTAAAGTGCGCTGCCCCGGCAGGTTGAAAGGAAAGCAGTGTCTTGTCGGTGCGGAAGTTCATCTGAGATGCGCCGCGAGATACCCAGGTGTTTGTATCCACCAGGAAAAGCGATCCGCCAGCCAGCTCGGCACTGGACGCGCTCAGGATGTAGCCCGTTGCGCCGTCTACGCTGAACTTGAGCGTCGTGGTGTCGGCGGTGCTGTACATCTCCAAGTCCGCGCCGTCGAACATACGAATGGCCGTGGGCGACGCGGACGGGTACAGGTAGCCGCCGGACGTAGACCATAGATCATCCGAGTAGTCATCGGGCGGGATTTGCAGCGGCCTACGGTAGGCCCCGCCGGTTGTCTTGGACAACAGCCCCGGCTCGGCGTCGCCCCAGCGTATCTCCAGCTTGAGCCGCTTTTGCGGAAAGCTCCAGATCACCGCGCCGATGCGGTCGTTGTCAGCGGCTACGTCCAGCCTGTTATTGAGCCGCGTTACTTTGTCGCCAGTATCAAAGTCCTCTAGCCAGGACACCGAGCCGGCCAGCGTGGTCGCGTCAAACTCGCCCTCGTAGCCCTCTTCAATGTCGCAAGCGTTCAGGCCAATCTCTAGATCCGCCACAGTGTTGCCCTGCGCGCGGCCTTCCCAGCGGCCAATCTCTGCCAGCGTTCCGGCGTTCAATTCGACGTGTGCGAGGTTGGCAGTGTGCAGGGCCGTGATAACGCCCGCCAGTGACCACCAGCGCTTGGCGCTTGGAATCAGGCCGCCCCGGTCAGCGATAATCACCGGGCGCAGGCTACCAGCGTTGCCAATCGAGCGGTCGATGGTGTTGCGCAGCCGCGTGCTGAACGTGAACGTCACCGCGCCGCCGGAAATCGTGGGCCGCAGCTCCCAGTCAAATCCGTACTTGTCCGAGATAGCCACGATAACGGAGTCTAGCCAGTCCTCGCGTGAGGATAGCGTCACCGACGCGCACAGGCCAGCATCGGCTTGAACCGCCAACGTGCCCCAGCCCCAGTTGCGGCTGTTGCCGTCCAGATCGTTCGCGCACGTTCCGGCCAGGGCACAATAGCGCACGAGACGCTTGGCATAGTCGTCTGCCGCCGCCGTTGCCGTGATGGCCGCCGCCGCACCCGTTACCACGTTATACACGACGCGGCTGTGCAGCAGGTACTCGATGCCTACGGCGTGCACTTCGATGGCGTCAAAGCGGCCCTGCTGGTTGTAGCCCGCATCGGGCTTGATTACCAGCCCATAGACGGCCTTGGCGCTGAGGCCATAGGGCACGGCGCGAAACATCAGCAGCTTGTTGGCGAACAGCACCTCGGCTGAGGGCGTTGGCGTGCCGTCGGACTCTCGCGCGCGCAGCGTCATGTCTACCGACTCTAGCCGGTCAGCGGTCACGCCCGGAATGCTCACGCCCTTTATGTCGATCAGGTCGCGGTTGAGGTTGCACGCGAAAGTGGCCCCCGTCGTCAGGTTGAGGAGGTCAAACTTCCAGTCGTCAAACACCGGAATGCTCGGAATGGTCATGCTTACCCCGCCGTGCTATAGCGGCTGTAAAAGCTGATACCAATGGCCGCGTCGCCAGATGTGGCCGTGAAGGTCAGGTTGTTCGTACCGTACTTGACGCGAATGAGCTGGCTGGCCGCCGTTTCGTAGCCGTACCAGTCGGTCGCGCCGTCATAGGTGATCGAGATGGCGTGCGGGTCAAAGGTCAAGACCGCCACCTTGGAGGTTGCGATGGTCTTCGCAATATCCCAAACGCGGCCATAGGCGTCTGTCACCTTCGGGTTTACTGTGGCTGTGCCAGCGGTGGCCGTGTAGGTAATGACCGGCCACGAGTCACAATCGCCAGCGTTGGCACACGAAATGTTGACCGCCGCCGCGCCATTGAAAGCACCGCTGGGCGTGACCGCCGTTGCGTTGTACCAGGTTGGGTCAGGGCACTGAAACACAAGGTCGATTGCCACCGTGCCCTTGCCCGTGCTGGCCTTGGCAATCCAGCCGTCAAAGTCTGCAGACGGGTCGAGCACCGCGCGGATGCTGCGCGCAACGCCGTTCCAGGAGGTGTAAGCCAGCGTGCCACGATACCCGCCGCGCATGTCGGGCCAAAACTCCGCAGCCAGCGCCCGCACGTTGGTTATCAGGTCACTGGCGCTGGTGCCGTGGACAAGCAGCGGCACGCTGATGGTACGCGCCTGGAATACGTGCCCCTGGTAGACCACCGGCGGCAACGTCACTGGCACATCCTGCATAACGGGCTGGCCCACTGGCTGATAGATTCCACTAGGCGGCCTCAGCAGGCGGTACTTGGTCCCGTCGTTCAGGTTGAGCGACGTTGTGGCCTGGTTCGTGTAGGTTAGCTCGTTTGCCATTATGCTGTCACCAACAGGTCGCCGATGTCAATGTTGAAGCTGTTTGCTTGCCCCATACGGAGCGGGTAGCTGCCGCGCGTCTCGCCGTTGAACAGGATATTGAGTAGGATGGTCGTCGGCTTGGATGGGCCAATGACGGCTGGGCCTCCACCCTCGCCAATCCCGCCGCCACGGTCAAGGCCGCGCGGATCGGGGGGCTGGTTGAGCGGCGTCATGCCGCTGCCCATCTGCCCGGCCAGGCCCACAAGATAACGCCACTGTCGGAACAGGATTTCAATGCCGGCCAGGTCAAAGCCCCCAGCGTCTAGCGCGGATTCTGTGGCCGATACGCTGTCGGTGATGGTGCGGATGATGTTCGCCAGGCTCTCGCCGACTGACGCCGCCACATTGAGCGCGTCGCCCCACTCGTTACTGAGGTCAATCAGGTACGGCACTAGCGCATCGGCCACGCGCGTGAGGCCGTCCTGGAGGTTGCCCAGGAACTTGTCGAGCTTGGTCATGTTGATCTCGGGCAAGTCCTTGAACAGCGAGCCAAGCCCCAGCAGCTCCACGACAGACTTGATTGAGCCGGCCACTTCCGCCGCTGCCTCTAGCACCTCGCCGCCCCACCGGGCGCGAATGGACTCGATGCGCTCCATGATGGCCGGGAACGCCACGTCTAGCGCGTCCAGGAAGTTGAGCAGCAGCCCGGCGAAGTTGGACTTGGGCATGCTCACTTCCAGTTTCACGCCCAGCAGATCCAGCACGCCCTTGACCGCCGTGGCCGTCTCGGCGGCAGCCTTCAGCACGTCGATGCCCCAGCGATCGCGCAGGCTGTTCAATTCGACAATCAGGATGCTCGCCGCGTTCCCCATTTGCTTGGACAGCTTCTCGACTAGTGCCGCAAGGTTCGCCACTGGCGTATAGTCAGCCAGCGCTTTCATAGCGTCAACGCCGCCTTTGATATAGCCGACAATCGTGCTCACCGAGGCCCACCAGTCGAGCGCGGTTTGCGACAGGTTGGTAGCGCCTAGCCAGGCCACAAACACGTCACGCATCGCTGTAGCTGCTTTGATCATATCGGTGGCCAGCGCCCGCGCTGTAGCAGCCACGTTCGCCCCCGCGGTATAGTTGCCCAGCGCTGCCATAGCGTCAACGCCGCCCTTGACGTTGCCGATCATCGTCGTGACCTTGGCCTGCCAATCCAACGCTTCCTGCGGCAGGTTGGTCGCGCCAACCCAGGCCACAAACGTGTCGCGCAGCGCGGTCGCCACCTTGATCATGTCGCTGGCCAGCGTCCGGGCCTTGGTGACCAAATCCTTGACCGGCGCGTAATCAGCGAGCGCCTTCATCGCATCGACGCCACCCTTGACGTTGGCGACCATCTCAGACACCTTAGCTTGCCAATCTAGCGCCTCTTGCGGCAGGTTGGTAACGCTGAGCCAGTGTACGAACACATCACGGAAGGCCGTCGCCACTTTGATCATATCGGAGGCCAGCGCCTGCGCCTTGCCAACCAGCCCCTTGACGGGAGTATAGTCAGCCAGCGCGCTCATGGCGTCTGTGCCGCCCTTGACGTTGGCAACCATCGCGCTGACGCTCTTCCACCAGTCCAGCGCCTCCTGCTTGAGGTCGGCAACACCCAGCCATTCGACGAACACGTCCCTAAAGGCTGTGGCCGTCTTGATCATGTCAGAAGCGAGCACCTGCACCTTGCCGACTAGGCCCTTGACCGGCGTATAGTCTGCAAGCGCGGCCATCGCATCGGTGCCTCCCTTGACGTTCGCGGTCATTGCTGACACGTCGGCCCACCAGTTGAGTGAGTCGCGCTCTAGCAGCGTCGTGCCGCGCCATTCCACGAACACGTCGCGGAAGGCCGTGGCGACCTTCGCCAGATCATTGGCCAGCGTGCGCACCTTGGGCGCCAGGTTCTTGACGGGTGCATAGTCGGCCAGCGCTGCCATTGTATCGACCCCGGCGTTGACGGCGCTCAGCAGCTTGCCAAACACGTCCACCAGGCCGCCAGCGTCGGCCAGCCCTTCCTTGGTCATGCGGTCACGCACCCAGCGCAGCGTATCGGTAATCACAATGATGATGTCCGCAAACTTGTTTGCCCACACTTGCATGTTCGGGATCGGCTTGTCAGAGATACCAGCCATAACGCTGCCTGCGCCGCTTACGATGCTCAGCAGCCCGTCCACCGGCCCGAGCAAATCTTTTATACCTTCAATGCGCGCCTTGAGCGGCGTCAGCGTGGCGTAGAAGGATTCGACGGCGATGGTGATGAAATCGGCCAGGCGGCCCAGGCCCACATCGACGCCAGCAGGCACGTCAAAGTCCACCAACTGCTCGATAGCGTTCTTGGCAGAGGTGACGGCACTTTCCACATCATCGACTACGCTGGCCAGTGTGCGCGTTGCGGATTCGGCGGCTCCAGTCGCAGCGGTTGCCGCCCCGTCGCTGATTGAATCGCTCCATGCACTTGTGTCTAGCGGAGGCAGGGCTGGCAGGTTGCCAAGTAGCTGTTTTTCCAGTGCCTTGAGCTGGCTGTCGAGTTGGGCAGCGGCCTGTTCGGTTGTAAGCTGGCCCTTAATGATGTCCTTGATTGCCTTCACGCCCGCGCCGGTAGCCGTGACCGTGCCTTTCCAAAAGTCCGTGTTCGCCTGCGCCCTGTCGATGTTCGAGTTGGTTTCTATCTGAAGCGCATCCGAACCCAGCTTAGCAATGTCTTGCAACGCTTGATTGATTGCTGTCTGGCTCATCCCCCGCTTTGCGCCTTCCGCAGCGATCTGCTGCTGCAAGACCCGCAGCGTCTGGTCGCGCATTGTGGCCAGCTCGACCAAGTAGGCGCGCTTGGCTTGAATCTGCTGAATCAGATAGTTGCGCTGCTGTAGCTGCTGTTGTGTGGCGTACTGCGCCGACGCGATGCCCTGCTCGTTGGCGAACTTGGCGGCGAGCTGCGCGGCGTCGTCGACTCGCCCAGCGGCGAGCATAGCCGTGTGCTCCTGCTGATAGCGCTGCTCGTCTTGCGCCATGCGGAGCTGGTTCTGGAACGCGGCGTCGGCTATGGCATCCACGTTCTGCTGCGCCAGTCCGAGCATCGTTTGCCCGTGCGCGGCAAAGGCTTGCTCGTTGGCGGCAAGCTGTTGTGTCATGGCGTCGGAGCTAAACGCGGCCTGCATAAGCTCGCCTGCGGCGGCCACTTGCGCAGCGGCTGCCTGTGCCGATGCCGCTGCCATGCCCTGCGCATCGTTCCATTGCGCCAGTAAGCCGACGTTTTCAGCGATAGCGGCGCTCGAACCGCGCACGCCCTGCTCCTCAAACAGCATTTCGTCACGCAGCATCTTGGCCGATAGCGCCGCGCCCGTTTGGGCTGTGGTAACGTCATTATAAGCCCCGGCTAGGCCGGCATAGACGGCTTCGGATACAAGCGCTTGCGCCGTTGCAGCCGTGCGCGCGAGCTGGTCCTTGTATTGCGCGGCCATCGACGCCTCGACGGCGGCCTTATACTCATCGTAGGATTGGCCGCCGCGCGCCATTGTGGAGGCCATGCTTTCGACGGCCTGGTTGGTAGCATCTACCCCTTTTTGTATCTTGTCGGCCAGCGCCACGAGGCCCATTGCCGCCGCCGTAATGCCGATGATGGCCAGTCCCAGCGGGTTGGTGGCCAGCATGACGCTGAAGGCTGCAAACGCTCCGCTCAGCGCAAGCACGGCCACAGTCACGCCTGCAATTGCCAGCGCTGCGGTCTTTGCGCCCGGCGATAGGTTCTGAATGTAGGTGATGGCATTGCGGATTGCCGCCACTACCTTTGGCCCGACGTTGGAGGCAAACTCGGATAGCTTGCTGACAAGCTCCGACGCGATGGGCAATAGCGCCTCGCCGATCTGCGAGCGCAGGTTGGCCATTGTCGTGCCCAGCCCGGCAAAGCCGGTTGCGGCAGATCCCACCACGTCCGGCATGTCGGCGGTGTTGTTGCGCAACTTTTCGAGCACCTGGTTCATCATCGCCGTCTGCTGTTCGCTCTTGCTCAGCTCCTCGGCGCTCTTGCCAACGCTCTTGGCGTAGGCTTCGTTGGCCTCGGTGAGGCTTACCTGGATGCCCAGGTTGTCTAGGATCATCGGCGACATGCGCCCGACGCCCTTGACGAGCGAATCCACCATGTAGCCCATGTCTTGCCCGGTTGCCGCGGCAACCTTGCCCAGGTATTGCATCGCGTCCGGGAGTTGCTGCGCGAACGTCTTGCCTACGAGCTGCGCCGCTTGGTTGTAGCTCTTCATTAGCTCTGTGTCGGATACCATGCCCGCTGTGCCGGCGCGCATCGCCTCGATGCTGCCGCCCAGGTTCTCAAACGAGCGCGCGATGCCGGGTACCGCTGCCGATTCCTGCACGAGCGACGCGACGCCCTTGGCGAGCTTGACAACGCCTGCCAGCGCGGCGCCTGCAACGGCGAGCTTGCCCAGCATTTGCCCAAAGTTGGCGGTGCTCTTGCTGCCGGCGTCGGCGTCAGTGCCGAATTGGCGCGTCTGAGCGGAGGCGCTTTTCAGCGCCCCGCTCATTTCGTCTTTCGCTTTGAGGATGACAGCTATCTCACCGGCTGTTGGCATCGTTTTCCTCGTTTAGCACGGCTACAAGAGCTTCATAGTGCCGCCGTGGGCATTGCAGCAAGTCCGCGTAGCTCCAGTGCATTCGCGCCATGATGATCGCCTCGGAGCGGATTAGCTCGTCGGCGTCGCCACGTTTTTTGCTTCTTCACGCTTGGCGATGTGCGCCGTCAGCGCCTCGTCGATCTCGTGGGCCGTGTCGGCCCCAAGGTTGGCGATGGCCTCCCGGCTTACCTTGACGCGCTTCCCGGCGGTATTCTCGAATGACCAGTCTACCAGCCAGGTGTACAGACGCAGGATAGCGTAGCGCTCATTCTCCAGGTTCACACGCACGCCCTCGCCGTCCTCTGTGCGCGTCTTGGCGCGATCCGAGTCCGACTGGATGTTCATTGAGGTCATGGCCGCCCCGGCCAATCGCTGCTCCTCGCCATAGGTAAGCTCTTTCTTGACCTCGATCCAGTCGCCTTCGGTCAGTTCCAAACGCACGACTTCCGGCTCTACAAATCGGTTTCTAGACATTCTGTTCGCCCCTCCATAGTGAGCGTTGCATCTCGCCCGTCAGTCACGCAGAGCGCGTTACGCCATTGCCAGAGCTTTGCCCCGGCTGGCAGCCTCACCGTAAAAGTCCGGGCATTTTCCAATAGGTACTCGTCTTGCACTTGTGAGATGTGAGCATTCAACTGATAGGCCGCGCCTCCCTCTGGCTTTGTCAGCGTCCACGCACCTAACAGGGCAGCGGGCCGCCCCGCAGCCAGCAGTTCCCCCCGCCGCCCTGTTACTTGCATTGCTAGTCTTCTCCTGCGGTTAGCATTCTAAGCTCTACCGTTGCCCCCAACTGCCATTGGCGGCCCACTTGCCGCTGATCTTGACCGCATCACCCACACCGACACTGATGCTAAAGTCAAGGAACGCCTTGCCATACCAGTATTTCGTCAGCACGAGGCTAGAAGGGTACAGGTACATGGGCACGGCCTCAGCAGAGCTGGCCGAATCCCACAAGGTATCCACCGTGTCGTCCCACCAGCCCTCAAGTGAGCCGGTGCAGTCCTTGATGCCCATGACGTAGCTTTTATTGCTATCGCCAAAGGCCGTCACGTCCACGAGGTCAGAGGGCGCGTCCAGAGTCCACGAGGTCAGGCTGGCAACCGAAGCGGCTGTGCCTGCGCCAGTCGTGGCGATGTAGGCCAACCCGCGCCTGCCATGATAAAGAGCCATTTCTTACATTCTCCTTGCCTGTTTTGACAGGCCTTGCCTATAGTGAAGGTTCCGGTTATGCCTGTTGCAGCACCTTCAGTATCTCAGTTACTCTTGCGTCGAACGTGTGCCCAGCCACGCAGCCGGGCAGCTCATGTGCTATCCGCGCGCGTTCGCCCGCATCGTGCAGGGACCGGTCGATGATCGCGCGCAGTTCAGAGCCGGTGGTAAACGTGGGCACAAGATCGCCAAACACCTCGGCAACCTCTGCCCGGTAGTCGCTGGCAAACGGCAAGCCCGCCGCCGCCAACTCGTAACACCGAGGCCCCATGCTCTCGGCGTTTTCGATGTGCTCCGCCTGCGGGCCGAACACCGTGCTTGTACGGTGCAAGTTGAGGCCCAGCTTAGCTCGCCGGTAAAGCGCCGCGGTGGTCTCGTTGGGTATCACCTTCGCGCGCACGTAGCGGCGCAGCTTGGAGCGCGAGCCTAGCAGGCTCCATGATCCGTAAAGTCCCAGGTCGATGCCCGTCCAGTCTGTCGCGGCTAGCATGTCGCAGCGCTCTTGAAAGCCCGTGCCGACGAACACCACGTCATGCGCCAGCACATCCTCGTCACCAGCGCGCACGCCCGGCATGTGCTTGGTCGGGTCGATGGCGTGCTGGTAGTAAAAGCTCGCGTCGTTGGCGGCCAGAAACGCCGGCAGGCTGGCGCGTTCGTTAGTCCAGCAGGCTTGCAGATAGGGCACTAGCGCGAGTTGCCATTGGTCCTCGTAGGGCGACTCGGTAAAGAGCACCGCCGCGCGGATATGCGCCCGGCGCAGCATGATCAGGATGTCGGGGTGCACGTATAGGCTGCTGATAATGAATACCCAGTCGGCCTTGTGCCTCAGCGCGCGCTCCAGGATACCGAGCGACGCCTGATAGAGTATGTCAGCCAGTGACGGCTCCTGCGCCTGCTTGCCAGAACGCTTCCACGCGCTCTTTAGGAATCGCGCAGAGTGCTCCAGGCGATTGCCCAGCGCGTACTCGACGATCTCCACGCCCTGACGCTGAAAGGCGTCATGCAGGCCGACAAACACGTCATATACTGACCATTCGGCGCCCGGATGAACGAGGAGAATCGTTGTCACTTGCCCTTGCCCTTCGGCTCTTGCGGCTTTGGTTCGGTCTTAGGCTCCAGCTTGGGCTTAGGCTGCTTGGCAAGGCACTCCGGGCACGTCGGCCCATCCTTGGCCCACAGCACGCGCCCGCAGCCGGTGCACGCTACAACGCTCATTTGGCCTCCTCCTTCGGCTTGAACCCATCGACGCCCGCCTGATACCAGTTGCCGTTGCCCAGGCGAGGATCGCGGTATCTGTCGATCTCTCGCAGCGCCTCAAGGCCCGCCGCAGCCATTGCGCGGCCCAGCGTTTTGAGTTCCCATGCCCAGCGGTGCGGCGAGTCTTGCACGTCACTGTAAACGAACAGGTGGCATATCTCGTCGAGATCATCCATTGAATGCCACTGGCCCAGCGGGTACTCCACCGCGTCGATGGTCCCGGCCAGCCAGCGCTTGAGTATCTCGCGTGTGTCAGGCACTACCACGCCCAGCTTGCCGCCGGGTTGCAGCGCACGATAGGCCGCCGCAAGGAACGTCTGCGCCTCTGGAAAGCTCAGATGCTCCAGGAAGTGCCCGGCGTAAATCTCTGCAAAGGTGCCTTCGTCAACGCTTAGCAGGTACTCGGTGGCGTCGGCGTGAATGTCGGCGGGGCAAGCCGGATTACTGTCGAGGTTTTGCCACCACAAAAGCGGCCAGTCTCCGCAGCCGACGTTCAAGCGCAAGTGCGCCGTGCGCTGCATGTCCAGCGCAATCTCGCGTTCGCTGGGCGGTATCTGTGCCTCGCCCGGCTTTTGCGCCAGCGCGTAAACGAGATTCTCCGACTCACGCACCTGGACGTGCTCCATGCCAAGCGCCGATAGGCGTTCGCGCAGCCAGCCAACGGTAATCGGCTGGTAACATTCGCCCTCTTCTACTTCGCCGCCCTCGGCGCCGTGCGCTGGCCAGCCGGGGCCAGCCGCGCTCAGGATCAGCCAGCCGCCGGGCTGCAAGATGCGGCAGGCGTTGCCCACCACGGTCTCCGGTGCCTCGGCGTGCTCCAGCATGTTCAAGCAAACCACGGTATCCGGGTCGCTGTCTGGCAGGAATATCGTCGCGTCTGTCAGCACGTCCACGCCCTCACCGGCAACGCGATCCACGCCGACGTAGCTTGCGCCGTTGAACAGGTCGCGTACTGTGCCGTTGACGTTGCGGCTGCCAAACTCGACCACGGCCTTGCGCGGCGGTAGGCTGGCCAGCATCTGCGCTACGGTGTTGTGACAGGCTGCGTTCATAGACTCCTCCTCTACTCCCACGCCTCAAAGTCACACGCGATATAGTACCAGTTCTCTTCCGGGTCGATCAGGTCCACCTGGTTGAGCCAGGTCAGAGTGCAGTTGACTCCGCCTGCGCCGCCTAGCATCCCGGCGAACCCGTCCAGGCACGCGCGCACTTGCGCCGCCACTAGCTGCACCCCGGCGTATGTCGTGGCCCATGACGTGACTTGCAGCCGCGTGCGGATCATCACGCTCGCGCTGGCAGACAACGCTTGCACCGGAACGGTGCTAATGCGCTGATACGTCACCGCTGGCAGCGTGGGTGACTGCGCCAGTCGCAGCGGATAAATGCGCGCGCTGACCAGCGCCGTCAATCCGGCGTAGGCGGCCAGTCGCGTTGCAAGTGCCTGTTCTAGCGTCATCGCATCGCCCTCTGAATCGCTGCCTCAAAGTTGCTCGCCACTGCCTCAACGATGGCGTCCTTGTGCTCGTCCATTGCCGGGCGCAGATACGGGCGCGCGGCCATCTTGCTAGAGCCGAACTCCAGCGGAGCGGCGTACTCCGAGTGTACATCCACGCGCGCCTCTGCCCCGTCGCGCTTGGACTGGATGCTGTTTGCTAAAAAGCCGGTATCCGTTGCCGGCGCTTCGCCTGGCGCTGACGCTTGGTGCGCGACCTTGCCGTGCATGTAGACCTTGCCCGTCTTGGGCGGGTTGGCTATCGCCGCTTTGGCGTAGCCCTCCAGCACCATCGCCCCGGCCAGCAGTGCCGTGCCGATGGTCTCGTCGCGCGTGACCCTGCTCAGCCCGTCCAGGCGGCGCATGAACTGGTCTAGGCCTCTGATTTCCATGCTAAGCTGCGAGGCCATCAGTCCACGTCCTTTAGCTTGACGGTGACACACGTTGCGCCGCTGATCCCCGCGTCGTCCACGCCGAACACTAGCGGCGTGGCCAGCGTCGTCCCGAACCGCTTAGTGACCTTGATGCGATCCTTGGCTGTGACGGTGGTCCCCAACGGCAAGCGCACCAGCGCGGGCATAATGACCTGCGTCATGTTCGCGCGCCGTGATTCGGTGCCGCTGTCAGGCACAAACCGGCAAGCTATGGCGCTGCCGTCGGTGTAGGTCTCGATCAGCTCGCTATAAGCGTTCGCCGTGCCGCTCCACGCCTGGACGACGCACGTATCCCACATGGCGTCGCTCTGGTCGGCGCGCAGTCCGGTCAGGTCGTTGGCAGAGATAAGGCTCATGCTTGCTCCAATGATAGGGGCGGTAGGCCCGCCCCCTGTTGGTGTTAGCCCGTCACAACCAGATGCACAACGTCGGTTGCGGCCAGGTGCGTCGCGCCCGCAGAGTTGTCAATCGAGATGCGGTTGGGCGCAGTGCCCACGGTGACAAGCCCAGTGTGAGCCTTCAGCAGCCCCGCCGTGCTCTTGGCGTTCTCAATCCACGAGATGGGCGCAAAGGGCAGCGGGATAACGATCTGGGCGGCCAGCACGTCTTGCGCAGTCACAACGTAGTTGACGGCGTAGATGCGACGCCGCCCAGCGGCCAGGCCGCCATGCGAGTTTTCGACGGTCACGTTGCCAGCGCTGGTAGTCGAGATTGTCACGTTGCCAGCCGTTCCAACGGCGTCCCAGGTGAGAAACACGCTCTCACCAGCAGCGGCAACCGTGGCAGTCATAGGCACCGCCGCGCGGGTGTCGCCATTGATAGCAGCGGCAAAGCTCGTTGCGCTGGTCGCTGCGGTCGCGCCGTTTGTCCAGACACCCGTAGCGGCCACGGCAACATCAGCCTCCTGATAAACCACGCCGCCCACGGTGATAGAGCAGGCCGCCTCAGCCGCGCCGGTGTTGAAGTCCACTACGGCCACGGCGTGCGCGCCAGCATCATAGTCGGCCTGATTGAGCATGGCCGCGGTCGCGGTGTTGCCGGCCAGCAGGTTCAGCTCGGCAGCGGTCGGTGTTACTTCCACGTCGTCAAGCAGGAACGCCTTGCGGATGTTGGCTCCGCGGCGAAATGTAAGTTGTGCCATTTCGTTCCCCTTTTGCTAGTCTGTGTCGATATAGATGATGCGGTGCGGCGTCTCGTATTCCGAGGCCCCCGCCTTCTCTGAGTAGCCGTCTTGCTTTTCCAGTGTGACGGCGGCCATGTAGCCGTCGGACTCTGCTTGCAGTTCCTTGGCACGTTCGGCAAAGATGGTCGCGCGCTGCCCGTGCTGAATGCTGAGGCCATCGGCGCTAAAGCTGGCCTTCTTGGCGTACTTGCGCGCCAGCCACATGCACGCCTTGACCGCTGCGCCGTTCACCGATGACCCCGCCTGGCCCAGGAAGTATGTGATCTCGTCGTCTTCCAGGTCGAAGGCGGTGGAGTCGTTGTCCGGTATCAGCAGCCGGACTTTGCCGATTGAGGTAGCGAGCAGATAGCTAAAGCTCATTCTCTGCCTCCGTTGCCTTGCCGCTGTCAGCCTTTGGCTTGCGCCCTGGCTTGCCGCGTGCAGCCTGCTCTTGGAGGAGCTGCCGGATTGCGCGCAGCTCCTCCAAGATTGCCGCCATATACGCCAGCTCGGGCGTGTTCGTGCGCGGCAGGTCACTCATGCTATGAGATCGTCGGCGTGCTGTAAGCGCCCGCGCCGTTGAGATATGCCGTGGCGCCAACGCGGTCCATGACACCCACGCCCACTTCGAGGAACAGGATCGCTTCCTCCAGCGGGTACTCGCGGATGTGGTCGCCCTTCATCAGAATGGCGCTGGTGCCGTAGTCCGGGCTTTGGCGCACAACCAGCGGGTTGCGCTGATCGAGCGCGCCGTAGCTCTTGTACAGGCTCCAGTAGGTCGTTGGGATGCGGCCAGAGGCGCGCACACGGCACGAGCCGTAAGGCGTCTCGATCACACCCAGGTAGTCATTGGCCACGTTCGCCAGGTCGGCCGTCATGCCGTAGCGGATAAGCCCGTCCGCCTTGGGCACAAAGCCGGTGATGGCGCTGGTGTCAGTCCAGGACGAGATGTCGGCATGGGCGACGAGCAGCTCAAACGGCGCGTCGTACCCGTGCTCCCACAGGTTCAGCACGGCGGTTTCCAGGTTGGCCTGGGTAATGCCGTTCAGGTTGCTGATGTGGTCGTGCGTGTACAGGAACGTGCCGCCGCGCTCCGGGTAGGCGATGGGAACGTAGCCGCTGTCAGCCGTGCCGCCATCGGCCAGAGGCATCGAGCGCCCAGTGCCCACCGAGTCATAGTCGCTCTTGAACAGGCGCGTGAGCACGCTTTTCTGCCAGCGATCCTTGAGGTCTTTCATGGCGTCGGCAATGTCGGCGTCGATTTGACGACGGCGCGCGCGGCGCAGCATGTCCCACGTCCAGCCAAGGGCGCGGTCGTAGGCGATCAGGGGCAGCATGTGTCCGGTCGTGGCCCCGCGCTTCTGGTCAGGCCGCCCGTACTCGGTATGTACCTGAAAACCGTTGCTGGTCCCGGTCGCATACTCGACAGCGATTTCGTCAGTCACAGAGACGAGGCCGGCGATCAGGGGATCGGCCAGCAATTCAGCGTTCTGAATCGCCAGCGCGCGCCCGATGTCAGCCACCAGGCCCTCGTAGTTCGTGCCGTCAGCGAGCTGCCACTTGCGCAGTTCGGAGGCATCCCAGTAGGTCGGAAGCGCCCACTGCTTGAGATCGTTCCATCCAGTAGCCATTTTGTTTTACCTCCGCCTATGCCGACACGATCAGCATGGGATTGACGAGCAGCATGGTCGTATTGATACCAATACCCACACGGCACACTTTGGTACCCACGGCGTCGGCGAGCACGCCGGCATCATCGTCCACGTACACGGCGGTATTGGCCGCCAGGTTCGTGGCAAAGCCGTTCACAACGCCGAACATCACCACGTCCACCTCGTCGCCCGAGGCAAAGGACACGGCGCCGTTCGAGTTGCTCACCACCAGGCCAATGCAGGCCGCCGTGGTCAGCGCCGAGCCGTCGGTCAGGCTCACGGTGTTGTTCGCGGAAACATAGACGGGCTGGCCGGGCGTGATGGTCTCGCCAGCGGTAAACCGTCGGACAATGCAATGCCCAACAGGTCGGACACTTGCAGCGGTGATCGTGAGATCAGCCATTTCTTATGGCCTCCTTACTTGATTCTAAATCTGCTTTTCAGTTCATCATCCTTGGCTTTGGGGTCGGGCGTTGCCGCCGGGCCTCTGCCATCAGACGCATTGATCGACGGCGCTTGCGGCGCCGGCTTAGCCAGTTGCGGCCACTTTGCCAGCAGCGCTTTGAGTTGCTTTTCCGGGTCGCTGGGCACGCCGTCCACAAACTCCAGCGTCTCGGGATCGAGCAGCTTGCTTGCCAGCTCAGGGTCAAGCCCCAGCCGCATCGCTGCCTTCTCCACTGCTCTGCCCACGCGCTCCAGTTTGAGCGCGGCTTCTGTCGTTGCCATCTGCGCCTTCGTCGCCTCTAACGCCTTGGCCGTGCGTTCGAGGTCGCCCAGCTTGGCCTGTTCGGCTGCTGTCTGCGCGTCCTCTAGTTGCTTCAGCTTGGTGCGATAGCTTGCGGCTTCCGAGCGCAGCTTGCTCACGTATTCTCTGTCAAATACCTCCGGCTCTGCCTGTGGCGTCGTTGGCGTCGATGTTTGAGCCGTGGTTGCCGGCGTACCTGCCGCCGGAGTCGTGTTGCCCACCTGGGGCGTTGTCTCAGTCATGGTGCTCCTTATGGCCCTCTAGGCCACGCCTAACTCTGATAACGTCTTCGGGCTTGAATCCCTGCACGGTTCGCGCCCTTACATTCCATCTATGAACAAGCCATCTAGGCTATGCCCAACTCTGATAACGTTGCTACTCGTGGGCTGTCGCCCCACGTATCGCTGTGCGCCGTCTTGCGCAAGTCTTCCAGCGCAAACTTGCCGTCTTTCCATGCCCCGTACTTCTCGGCTCCCATCATGCGCTCTTGGGTGGCCGCATCGAGGTCATTGAACCATTCGCTGCCCGTCTGCCATTGCACCTCCGGGCCTACCATCAGGATAGGCACAACGGCGCACCTTCCGCCGGGGTGGTCGCTCAATTCCTGATTGCTGCGAAACACCTCGCCGTCGCTGACCAAACATGCCATGCAATTGTGAACGAGAACCCCGTTAGCAAAAAATGTATGGTCCTCTTCGACCTCTAGATTGTAGACCGTCAAGGATTTGCATTGTCTGGCGACTCGTGATATAGTGCGCCTATGATTACCACTTATCTTTGCTCGCAATGCGGAAAATCTTTCTCTCGTCCCCCGTCCTGTGCCCCCGGCGTCAACGAACGGGGGCAGTTCTGTAGTCGCGCCTGTGCGCAAGCCGCCCAACGCAAACGCATAACGCTGATCTGTCAGCATTGCGGATGCTCCTTTGAGGCGCGCCCAAGCAATATCAAGAAGGGCACTCGGTTTTGTTCCCGCGACTGTTACAATGCCTCGCGCGCGCGCGAGTATGTCACCAAGACCTGTAAAACGTGTGGAAAACAATTCACTGTTCCCGCAAGCTATGCTGACCGCTACCAAAGTTGTAGTAGGGCATGCAGCACGGAAAAGACGCGTTATGTACTTTGCGAGCGATGCGGAAAGCCGTTCGCCGCACACGGCAACAAATCTCGCCACTGTTCGGAAGAGTGCCGCCGCCCCCCGGTGATCAATCTCTGCCAGCATTGCGGGAAGGAGTTCCGAGTCGTCCCCGCCATGTCCTATCAAAAGTTTTGCAGCCCAACCTGCTATCGCCGACATACTGGCGAAACCGAACCTGAGGGCTGCGTACGGCTTTGCCTGGACGCCTTGGGCATCCCCTATATCCAAGAAGCTCGCATTGATCGGTACCCCGTCGATTTTCACCTGCCCACACACAATATTGCCTTGGAGGTTGACGGCGTTTACTGGCATACTCGCCCGGACGCCGATAGACGCAAGACGCTGCGTTTGTGCTCCAAAGGATATTTGGTTGTACGCATTGCTGATACGCCGTTCTATGGACCCGTTACTGCGGCCATGATTGAGCGCTTGCGCACTGCACTTGCTAGTGCAGATGACGTTATCGCCAACCTGAGCATCCCCGATTCGTTCCCAGTACAGATTGCCATTCCGTTCAAGTAAAATCGGATGATCCTGCGTGGCCTCCAGCCGCCCCCCGGACGCAAAAAGGCCGGTTACCATATCGCCGGCATAGTGTCGCTGCATAATTCCGGCCACAGGCCGCCACCGCCCCGCCCCGGTCAAAACCATATCGCCCCGGCATAGTGTCTCTATTGGCACGTTGCCCCTAGAGGTCAACACTAGGGTCCCCTCGGGGAAGCACGTCCGCGAATCCTTAGTAGCCAGGCGCTTGAATCCCTGCACGATTCCGCTCTCCCGGTACTGGGCCGTGGACGCCATGCGGAACGCTCGTAGCTGTTCAGTGCGCGCAATGACGAGCACCCGGTCAAGCCCTAAGCCTAACCCGTTCGCCATTGCCGCAGCAGTCGCGCGCGGATTGACGCCCCGCGCGGTAGACTCAATCAGTTGGCGAATCATGCCATCCATCGCCTCGGGATAGGCTTGCGCCAGCAGGCGTTGCAGCGGCGCGCCGTCTCCGGTAAAGCCTACCATGTTCATAATCGCCTCAATGGGCAGGCGCTTGAACGAAACGCCGATAGCCGACACGCTCAGCGCTTGCCACGCGGCCTCGATACCAAGCTGGGCGTACTGCGCCTGCATCCGGGCAATGAGCGGGTTGGCATAGTCGCGCGTATAACGCTCTAGCTCAACGCGCGCCTGGGCGTGCAAAGCCTTGTAACGATCCAACCGATAGAGCGCGCCAGGCGTCACTGCCAGCCCTTGCACCTTGCGCAGTGCCATCTCGTCGGCGAGCATCTGAATCGACGCCGCCAGACTGCGCTCGATTTCCAGGTAGCGCAGCGCCATCTCGGCCATCTGCTGCCGTTCTTGCAGCAGCAGTGCCTCCTTGAATCGCTGCAACACCTGGACAACTGCCGGGTCTGTCACACCGCCCCCTGTGCTACCTGCTCCGGCATCGTAGTGCCCGGCCCAACGCCGGCGTCAAAGTTGCGCCGCGCCTCGTCCAGTAGGGCCGTGGCCATGCTGGTTTGCGCTGCCTTTTCCTTTTGCCTGTCCGCTTCCATCGCGGCGATCTCGTCGTCTGTCCAGCCCTCACGCCGCAGGATCGTCGCTAGAGGCAGCCCGGCCTCGATGTTCACCTTGCGCGTCGCGGCCCTGGACGATTCCTCCGCCAGCGGATCGGCCGGCGTCTCTGCCGGAATCCACTCACAGGTGATGGGCACGTCGGCAACCGCGCCGCCGCCGTACATGTTGTACAGCTTGACGCTCAGATAAATGACGTTCTCCCAGACGTTGCCCCACATGCGCTGTCGGCGTTCGCACTTGTGAACCAGGCCCACCTCTTGCATCTTCAGCGACTCGCCGCTGGGCATGTCGGCGCCCATTGCCTGAAACAGGTATTGCGGCGTGCGCGTCACGCCTGCCGCCGTCTCTACCCAATATTTGCTTGTGCGAATCAGCGACTCGGAATCTACCGGCTCGATGGCGCCCAGCCTGGCCGCCGGGTCGCTCATGCGCACGAGCTGGCCTGGGCTGATTTGCAGCGTCTTTTCCTCGCCTGTGGTGCTATCCTTGGTCGCCGCTACGCCGCTGGCGTACAGCAGCCTAAAGCCGGAGCTGTCAGCGCAGGCCACCAGGTCAAGATCGCTTTTGTTGAGCATGTCCTGGATCGGCAAGAGCTGCGAAATCTCTGAGCCGCCGGGCGTCTCAAAGGCAAACACGGCCATGCCCAGCGGCTCGCCGCTACCCTCTCGCCAGACAATCGGCCAGCCAGGATCACCAGGGTCTTGCACCGGCTCCCACTTTGTACCCGCCAGACCAGCGTTGCTGTCCTTGGTGGTGATGTACTTTTCGACGCGATCCGGGAAATAGTAGGTGCGGCGCGTGCGGCCCTTCTCGCCCGGCACAATGCTCTCGGCGATAGTCCACTGCTTCAGCGCATAGTCCGGCTTGCCGTCGTTGGAGTTGTAAACCAGCTTGACGCCCTGCGTGCCGTCCCAGACAGTGTTGACCGTCCAGCGCGGGTGCTGCTCTTCAACGTCCCAGTCCACCATGATATAGGCCGAACCGTCACGGCAAGCCGCCTCATACACGTCGTCTTGCGCGGCGTCCATGCGGTTGTCTTCCCACCACGTCTCAGCCAGAGTCGCCGGGTTCGCGTCGTCCGCCAGCGCGATCTCTTCCTTCAGCTCAAAGCGGTCAACCATAAGCCGCTCAACTACCGAATCAATGACGAGCTGGCAGAGGTTGTGCGCGAACAGGTGATCCGGGTCTTTAGCTTTGAGGCCCAGGAACTCCTTTTGGCGCTCGGTGGTGTACGTCGGGTGCTCGCCATTGACATACTCGCGCAAGGTGCGCACAAAGGCGGCCTCGCCCAACTCGCCGTCGTCAATCCACTTTAGGTACGCCAGCCTTGCGCTATCGTTGTAGTCGATTGGCATATCCGCCCCTAGTATGCGCTTACGGTTACGCTGTTTTGATCTTGGCCGACCGCTGCATCCCAGGCCAGCGCTCGCGCCATAACTGTATCATCATGCACGCCCGCTGGCGCGCTGTAGGAACTGCGCCCTGTCTGCTGCGACACCTTGCGCTCGTATGCCTCTAGCTCGCCAGTCCACACCGGGCTTTCGATCCATTGCGCCTCGGTGCGCTCGAATGCCAGCGCCAGCGACTCAATCAGCGGCGGCTTGCTGGAGGCCGTTGTCATAAACGGCTTGAGCGTCACGCCGTCCAGCGCCGGATCGCGCCCCAGCTGCTCTATCACCGGCTCGCCCATCGAGTTCGATTCTGGCTCTATGACGCTAACGCCCCAGTGCGTTGCCAGTGATACCAGGCGCTCGCGCTGAAAGGCATAGTCGATCTTGTTGAATCGATCGATGGCCAGCTCTTGCCGACAATCCGCACAGAACACCGAGACGGCGGTAAAGTCGTTCTGCTTGCCCCAGTCTACCCCGGCCACAACTTTGTGTCCGTCATGTAATCGCGGGTTGTCCCCGCGCGGCGCGTGCATACAGGCCGCGATGTTTCGGAACACCTGCCCCTCGCCCTCTAAGAACTCTGCAAGAATCTCTTGGCGGTAGGCGTCCTCTGTCATGTCCTGGGTAATATCTGCCAGCGCCGTCTGGCTCAGATACGTGTTGTCCATGCTGGTATAGTGAAAGGCCGCCCAGCGCCCCGTTGTGTCGCCTAGCGCACGCTGGTAAAGCTGGAAGGCATGGTTCTTGCGCTTTGGCGTAAAGATGAATATGGCGTCGCCGTCGTTGTCCAGCAGCATCGGCGCGCCGACTTCATCCCACGCCGACGGGTCTATCAGGCTGTACTCATCGAGTATCAGCAGGTCGGCGTAGTCTCCGCGCAGGCTGTCCGCGTCCCACGCGGTCTTAGCCTTGATCTGCGCGCCGCTTGGCATTCGCAGCACGCGGTCTGTCTCGTTCTTGTAAATGTGCCCCGCCGCAATCGGCGCAGCTAGCGCCTTCTTGCACGACTCCCAGAATGCCGTTGTCTGTTCGGCGGTTGGCGCCGCCTCTAGCACTCGACGGCTTGCAAGCAGGGCCTCTACCGCTATGTCGCTGACGCCGGTGGTCTTGCCGCCGCGTCGCCCTGCTACAATGACTTTGCGCTTTGCCTTTGATTTCTTGAACGCGGCCTGCTTGGCGTGTGGTTTATGGAGCCTAATCTCCAGTGCCGTCGTCTCCATAGATCACCTTGAATACAATATCGGCGCCGTTCTTGCCCGTCACCTCTTGCGTTTGCGTGGCCTTGCCCAGCTCCCACTCAATAAACTCAGTAGCCACGCTCTGCTGGGTGCGCTCATCGGCACTGTCCAGCCCCCCCACCTTCACGAGCATGGCCTTGGCAAGGTTGCGCCGCCGCAGGTGCAGGGCGGTCACAAGCCCGTCCTGTGCCATAAGCCGCAAGGCGGTTTCAACGTCTTCGCCCCAGCGGTAGACGGTGCTTTCGCTCAGGTGCACCATCTTGGCGGCCTCACGGGCCGTTGCACACTCTTGGCGGGCAACGACAAAACGGATTTGGTCCAACGTCAAACGAGCCAGCACCGCCTCAAGGCTTTCTGGCTCAGGTGTGCAATTCTCTGCGTGAGTCTGCCCAGTGTTCTCCACGCTCTGCGTTCGTCTCCGTAGTTATGCGCGGGGTCGGGAATAGTCTACTGCCCGCCCGCCACCCTGGTGCGCCTTGCGGCGACACCCACCTGTACTGAGAAAGTCCAGGTATCGCTACCTGGACTCTAGCATGCACCCGTGCTCAAACCCTGCACTAGAATGCAGGCTTTGCGTCTAGTTGTGCAAGTACGCTTTGCCCGACCCATAGATCAGAGCACACTGGATAGCGCAACGGCTCGTCCTGCAGGGCCGCAAGGTCGGCATAGATGGTACGGCGGCTAACCGCGCACTTGTCCGCCAGCTCGTCAACCGTGTAGGGCCGGCTGTTCAAAAGTTGCATGATGAAGATCAGACGGACGCTGCGTTTGATCGGTTGCGTTGCTGGATTCATTCACCTCTCCTTGCATCATCGAGTGCGAACATCGCCGCAACCACTTTGTCCAGCCTGCCGCTGCCCGAGAGGTAGTTGCGCACAGCTTGCTCAAGCACACGGTAGGCGCAAATCTCCACAACCTGTTTTGCCAGCACCGCAAGCCGCTGCTCGATCTCTGCCAGGTGCCCCAGGGTAGAGCGCTCGTAGGCGGCGATTTCCCATGATACTGGGGTGGACTGCTCGTGCTGCTGCATGGCTGCCTCCTTGTGGTGTGCTAGAGCCCGCCCAACTGTGCAATCGCCTCTCT
>Ga0172381_10001749_pt1 | contig 24818 bp, 25 predicted proteins | sample Leawel6488metaG_FD_119754 | JGI IMG/M metagenome (GOLD analysis project Ga0172381, IMG submission 119754) | Leachate microbial communities from a municipal landfill in Southern Ontario, Canada - Leachate well 64-88 metaG | ecosystem: Engineered > Solid waste > Landfill > Unclassified | place... | reverse complement strand
TGGTGAATCTCGACTGCTCGTCCCGTTAAAAATCTAATATTTTAAATTTCTAACGGGACGAGTAAATCATTAAAATTTCAACGTTCCTAAGGTAATATTACCAGCTCATAAACCCTTGTCCAGTCCCAGTAGTGGATAACTTTTTACAGCGATTTTACGACTTTTTAGATTAAAAAATCGCCCTGTCAACTCTTGTAAACTTATAATAAAAATATCTAAACCATGGTTTAGATATTTTTGAATAATCCTTTAAGAAAATTTCTTCTGGAAAACTATCTAATAAATATCAATCATTTTATTTACTATATCGCCAATTTCCTTCTACAGTATTCTTATTCTTCCTTTTGCCTGTTTTCGATTGCTTGCTTTATTTTTTGCCAATTTTCAAAAGTACAAAAACCGTCCCTCATTTTTCCCGCGTCTTGATAATTTTGAGGAGTCTCTAAACCAACATCCGACAAGGTTGTGTTCAAAACATCTTTTAATTCCTTTAATTGCTTATCGGCTCTTTTATCTTTTTTGTCTCCCCTTACTCTGAGTTTAGCAGCAAAAAAGTCAAGCTTATCTTTAGCTTCTAACATATTAAATATCGCTATTTTCTCTGGATTACCAGAAAGATAAAAATCATCCCTTAAATTTGGCTCTTTTCCTGGATCATCATAAGATTCAAATTCGTCAGATCCTTCCAATGGTAAATGTATTCCTTGATTTAATAATTCCTCAAATCTTAATTCTTCTGGAGACTTTTCTTGTTCTCCAAAACTTGGTTCTCCTGGTTCTTTAAACATGTTTTTATTAATAATTAATATTCTCAACTATTAAATTATATTATCACAAAAATTCACGCAAGTAAATATTTATATATTTTTCAACTATATTCGATTATATATGATTATATACAAAAAATCCGCACCGGTTTTGATGCGGATTTTATCAAAAAATATATTTTAAAATTATTTTATAATTTTACTTGCAAAACATTATCTTTAGATTGCAATCAAAAGCATCTGCTATCTTTTCTAATATATCAACTGAAAAATTTTGTTGGCCGGACTCCATTCTGGCAATGTTGCTTTGTTTTGTGCCAATTTTCTTTGCTAATTGGGCTTGAGAAAGCTTTTTCTTTTTTCTTAATTGCAAAATCTGATAAGCAATTTCCAATTGCCTTCCATAATCATCAAAAAGCCTCTTAAATTCTGGATTTTTCAATTCTTCTTTCAAATAATCATCGAAGTCAATCAGGTCTTCAATTTTTTTATTTTTATTCATATGTTTTATAATTATTAATTATATCGTAGTAATTATTTTCAGCTTTCTCAATTTCCTCTGGCGGTGTTTTTGCGGTCTTTTTTAAAAATGCATGAAGAAAAATGATATTTTTTTCTACAAAAGTAAAATAGAAAATTCTATGTCTGTTTTTACCAAAATCCACACGTAACTCCCTTATTTTTCCTTTGATATGTTTTGAATAAGGTTCATCCAAAACTCCTCCGTTAACTTTTAAAAAATTAATATACTTTGAAACTTTAGCCCTTTCTTTGTCAGATAAATTATTTATATATTCCAAAACGGGACTCTTGCCCTTGCTATCTTTAAAAAACCTTACTTTGTACTCTATATTTAAGTATATCATTTATGATATATCGCTGTCAATAGTATCACGCTTTTTGTCCCATATTCTTTTGGTGTTCTTCTGTATTCAGCATCCCGCATTTTTTATATTTTTTACCCGAACCGCAAGGACAAAGGTCGTTTCTGCCTATTTGTTTTTTACCCGATTCAACAGCTTGGGATTTAAGCATCGGCTTTTTTTGAATCTGGATTCCGGCTCTTATAATATCCTCTGATATATTGGCATCAATAATTACTAATAATTGCCCGAATGCCTTATGTCCCTCGTTTTTATATTCTACTAATGGATCCCTGCCTCCATAAGCCCTTAAACGCACAGAATCCCTGATATGGTCCATATAAGACAAATGCTCCTGCCAAAGCGTATCTAAAACCTTTAAACAAACAAATTTTTCAACTTGACGCATATTTTCTTCTCCAATCTCTTTTTCTTTTTTATTATATTCGTCTTCTGAGTGTCCTGCCTTTTTAAAAATCTCTAAAACTTTTTCTTTTAGATTTTGTACTTCCAAAAATTCTTTTCTCTTTTTATAAATAATCTCCCTGTGCTTGTTTATTACGTCGTCATACTCTAAAAGATGTTTTCTGGCATCAAAATTAAAACCTTCAATTTTTTGTTGGGCCGATTCAATGGCACCTGAAATTAAATTGGCCTGAATAGGTTCGTCTTCTGGAACCTTAAGGGCTGTCATTAGTCCTTTAATTTTGTCTCCGCCAAAAATTCTCATTAAATCGTCTTCCAAGGAAACAAAAAATTGGGTAGAGCCAGGATCTCCTTGCCTACCAGACCTTCCCCTTAACTGATTATCAATCCTTCTTGCATCATGACGTTCTGTGCCCATAACATGAAGTCCTCCCAATTTTTTAACCTCATCGGCCTTATCGGAATTAAAAGGATTCCCACCCAAAACTATATCAACTCCTCTGCCTGCCATATTTGTAGCAATTGTTACAGACCCCCTTCTACCTGCCTGCGCAATAATCTCTCCTTCTCTCTCATGGTTTTTTGCGTTTAAAATTTCGTGGGGAACTCCCCTTGTTTCAAGTAATTTTCCCAAATATTCGTTTCTTTCAACTGACCTCGTACCCACCAAAATCGGCTGTCCTTTTTTATTTAAATCTTCAATTTCTTTTACAACTGCTGTAAATTTTCCATTTTCTGTTTTAAAAATTTTGTCAGCTGAGTCCTGCCTCAAAACCTGCTTATTTGGAGGGATGGCAACGGCCTCTAATTTGTAAACCTTATCAAATTCTTCAGCTGAGGTTAAAGCAGTTCCTGTCATCCCAGATAATTTTTTGTACATTCTAAAATAATTCTGAAAAGTAATTGTTGCAATTGTTATAGATTCTGGTTTTACAACAACACCTTCTTTTGCTTCAACTGCCTGGTGTAAACCAGCAGACCACCTTCTGCCAGGTAAAATTCTGCCTGTAAATTCGTCTATAATTAGAATTTCACCGTTTTTTATAGTATAGTCCCTGTCTTTTAAAAACAATGCTTTGGCTTTTAAAGCTGACTCTAATTGGTGGGTTGCAATTATATCGTTATCCATCCAAGGGTCAAATCCTAAACTTTTTACAATTTTGTTTTGTCCTTCTTCTGTAAAGTTTACTGTTTTTAATTTTTCATCAAGCTCATAATCTTTTTCTTTTTCTAAGGGCGATACAACTTTTGCAAAATTGTAATATTTATCTGTTGCCTCTTCTTGCTGGCCAGAAATGATTAAAGGCACGCGAGCTTCATCAATTAAAATTGAATCCACTTCGTCAACAATAACAAAATTATGCCCTCTTTGTGATTGCTGGTTTAATTCATACACCATGTTGTCCCTTAAATAATCAAAACCAAACTCGTTATTGGTCCCATAAGTAACATCTGCAGAATATGCCTCTTTTTTAGAACAAGGTCTCAAATAGTCCTCTATAACCTTAAAGCTTCCTTCTGTATCTCTCTCTTTATCTTTTTCTTCGTTTTTATAATTTGAATCATAAATAAACCCGCCTTCATTTGTAATACAACCAGCAGACATACCAAGCGCACTATAAATTTGACCCATCCAAACCATATCTCTTTTTGCTAAGTAGTCATTAACTGTTACAATATGAACTCCTTTGTCTTCTAAGGCATTTAAATATGCAGGGAGAGTAGATGCTAAAGTTTTTCCTTCACCTGTTCTCATTTCAGCAATTTTTCCTTGATTTAAAACAATTCCGCCAACAAGCTGTACATCAAAATGGCGCTGATTTAAGGTTCTTTTAGATGCCTCTCTGACCAACGCGAAAGCACTTGGTAAAATATCATCCAAACTTTTTCCTTTTTGTAGGTCGCTTCTAAATTCTTTTGTTTTTTCTTTTAACTGCTCAGCTGTAAGTTTTTCAAATTCGGGCTCAAAAGAATTTATTTTATCAATTATCGGCTGGAGACTCTTTATAAACTTTTCATTAGAGTCCCCAAAAATTTTACTAAAAATCGACATATATTTATTATTACGTATTTAATTACATAATACATTAAGACTATACTCAAAACCGCATTTTTTCAATGCGGTTTTGAGTATTTAACGATTACGTAACGTCCTTTCCACTTGATTTTCTCTGCTCCCTGCGACGAACATCTGTTTTTTTAAACTTATATTTTTCAATTTCCATTTTTAATTCCGCTCTTGCTGATACAACAGCTTTAAATAAATCATCTGATTTCGCCTTGGCCACTAAACTTCTACCTGGTAAACTAACTCGGGATCTGACAATAAAAATATTATTCCCCTTATGATGCTTTGTTTCTCTTTCTAGCTCAACAAAAACTTCTGCCAATGTTTTGCCTATTTCGTCTTCCCGTTTTAAAATGTTAATAAACTTTTTCAGTCCCAAAAATTTTTTCTCTACAAAAATACGTAAATCATCAGTTAATTTTAATTTTCTTGCCTTGATTATTATTCTCATATTATATTGATATGTTTTATATTAATGAATACATCAAAGTCCAACCATTTGTACTTCCTGTACCAAGTCTACTCCAAATACATTTTTTACTTTTTTTTGAGCCGTATTGATTAGAGCCAAAACATCTTTTGCCTTAGATCCTCCAATATTTAATATAAAGTTAGCGTGTTTTTCTGAAATTTGAGCTCCTCCTATCTTTTTACCGGCTAATCCACATTTTGTTATCAAATAACCCGCGGGTATCACTCCTTTTTTATTATACTCTATTAACTCTGGGAATTTAACTAATAATTGTTTATCCTTAATTTTTATTTCTGGGTTAACAAACGTAGAGCCTGCTGAAAAAAATTTTACAGGATGTTGAGTTTTTCTATAATTTATATTTTCTTTAATTTTCTTTTTTATTTCACTTCGGTCTTTTTTATCAAACTCTAAAATTGCTGAGACAATTATCAAATTTTTATTTTTTTTAAAAATACTATTTTTTAATGAAAATTGACATTGACTTTTAGTAAGGCTTTTAGTCTTAAAAGTTTTGACATCGAATACCTCAACGGTTTTTATTATATCAGAAATCTTTGTACCAAATGCCTGTGCGTTGCCGTAAATTGCTCCTCCAACTGTTGCCCTCGGAATGCCAGGTGCCCACTCCAACCCTGAAAGGCCCCTCTCAGCTGATAAAAGCGCCAACCTTGTTAAGTCTGCACCCGCTCCTGCGAAAACCTCACTGCCTTTAAAATCTATGATAGAGATGTCTATCTTTATAACCAACCCCTTAAATCCTTTATCAGAAATTAAAAGATTGCTCCCTCCGCCCAATATAAAAATAGGCAGATTAAAATCCTTTGCCGTTTTAACTGCTTCCACCAAATTCTCTCTGCTCTTTGCAACAAAAAAATATTTGGCGGGACCGCCAATTTTATAAGTAGTAAAATTTTTCAGCAAAACATTTTTTTTAACGCCGAGTAACGTTTTTTCTAATGTTTTATTCGTCATATTATATGGTCATTGTGTCACTACCAGAAGTTGATTAATTTTTGCTCTTGTTGATGGTCCCATAAAACCAGTTCCTGCATACAATCCAAGAGGAGTTAAAACTTCAGAGGCATATTTTTCTTGAAATCTAGCTACAGCTGCTCTGGTTAAATTTCCAAAATAACCAGTCACCAAACCCTCAGGATAAATACTCGATTCTTGTGTTTTCAAAAATTGTTGAAGACACCTTACTTCATTATTATTAGACATCCCAAAATAAAGATTATTATATATTGAGGAGCAATAATTTTGACCGATGCCACTATTTCCAGACTGGCCTTGGAGTTTTGCAATTTGATTTTTTAAGTATTCTATCTGTTCTAACAATTGTTGTATTAATGTCTGATCTTCTACAGCTTCTTTACCCTTTACTACGACGGTATAACTAAAAGGATATGTCGGCTCTAACCCATCAAATCCCGACATTTTAGTTTGTAAGGAGGGAATAATAATTAGAGATTTATAATCTGTTCCAAAATTTGCAATATTAATTTCTCCTCCTTCGTTGTCTTTAAGAGCTAAAAATTTTACAGAATAATTGCCATTTTTATCTTCAATAATGTAAGGAACCTCAAAATTTAAACCCGCTAAACTTGAAAAATTAAGATTAAAATCTCCATTCCCCCCGATGAACTTTTGCCAGTTTCCAGCCCAATTTTTTGTGACATTACTTACAGATAAAGAAACATTTCCCGAAATAGGCAAAAAATTAAGACTAGCACCTATTTTTAGGTTTTTAAGGTTTTTGTTAAGATAACAATATTCTAAACCCAACGAACAATCATTTAAAACAGAAGCTATTGTCCAATTCGTAAAAATTTCGGGAAATTGTTCTTTATATCCAACCTTATTTAATGCATAATTTATACTTTCTATCCCAACATATTTTGATTTTAAAGAATCAGATAAAACAGTAATACCAAAATGATCTACTAAATAATGAGTGAACAGGCTTACGCTTGAATAATCGTATTTTGTTCCATTCCATTCAGTAATTGAATCTGACGGTTTCCCGATAAAATCTTTAACTCTCGATTGCAAGTTGCTACCTTCGTACTGATTATCATACCCTAGAATATTCGACGAATAATCTGCTCTTGCTTCGTTTAACCATACCTCTTCTTCAACCTTTAAAATTCTGTCTTTTTGGTTAAAGGTTATAAGGTGCATAAATTCATGAGCCAAAACAACCTTTGAATTTGGGCTTGCTAATAAATCAAGAGACAAATAAACCATTTCCCTCTCGTTTGAATTGGGCAGTTGAAGTTTTATATATTCATCGTTGGTCCTAAAATATCCACCCTCATTGCTATTCATGCTTACAAAAAGCACTGTTATTTTGTTATCTCCGTCAACTCCGGGTTTCCATTCAGAACCGAAAACAGATGTTAAGGTTGGATAAATTTTATTATCAAACTCAGAAGATAAAACATCTAAATTGTTTAAAACTTTATCCTTTTCGCTTTGCGCCTGAGAGTCCCACCAAGATTTCTCAATATAAAAATTTAACTTTGAAGCACTTCTAACTAGGTTAGCTGTTACCTGGAATCTGCCCGAAGCATCAAAATCCTTGTCAACATAAAAATTAATTACGTCTGTAAAATTAGAGGCACATATGTTTTGAGGAAACAGAAAAAGGGCAAATCCTACAATAAAAATAATTTTTTTATAATGCTTTATAATGTCCATAACAAAATATATTCAATTTTATTCTATCATAAAAAATTACCCCAGAGAAGAGGTAATTTTTAGAAAATCTCTCTAGATTGTTTGTAGTACTTCTTTGAGGTTTTTAACAACAAAATCAATTTCTTTTTCTGACAAATCACTAAAAAACGGAAGGGCCAGTGTTCTTTTACTTATGTTTTCTGTAATAGGAAAATCCCCCTCTTTATATCCAAACTCCTTTTTATAAAACGGCTGTAAATGTATTGGCTGAAAATAATTTCTGCAAGGAATTTCTTTTTTTTCCATTTCATTAATTATTTTATCTCTTTTTGCGCCTGCAAGATTTTCCGATAGTTTTACTGCGTAAACAAACCAACTCATTTTACTATTTTTATCAATATAGGGGGTTTCTAATTCTTTAAAATCTTTTAGTTTTTTGTTATATAAATCTGCTACATCTATTCTTTTTTGCACAATTTCATCGGCCCTTCTCATTTGAGCCAAACCCATAGCACAACTCATTTCATTTAATCTATAGTTGTATCCTAATCTTATATGATCCAACCATTTTTCATTTTCAACTGCCCTACCCTGATTTGCAGAACTTCTACAAAAATCAGCAATTTCTTTGTTGTTTGTTAAAATTATTCCTCCCTCTCCAGTGGTTAACTGCTTATTTGGATAAAAAGCAAAAATTCCAGCTTCGCCAAAGCTTCCACATTTTTTTCCTTTGTATTCAGATCCCAAAGCCTCTGCTGAATCTTCAATTAAAAGTAGATTATATTTTTTTGCAATTTCTTGTAATTTATCCCAGTCAGCAGGATGAGAAAAAATATCAACAGCCAAAATAGCTTTTGTTTTTTCAGTAATTTTTTCCTCTATTTTTGAAACATCAATATTAAAAATCTTTTCGTCAATATCAACGTATACCAAACTTGCGCCTTCGTATAAAATACAATTTGAAGAAGAAATAAAAGAAAAGGGGGTTGTTATAACTTCATCTCCTTTGCCAATCCCCAGAGCCCTTACTATTAAATGCAGAGCACTTGTTCCTGAATTTACAGCTATTGCATATTTTACACCGGCGTATTCGGCAGTTATTTTTTCAAACTCTTTTAATTTTGGACCTAAAGACAAGCGTTTTGTTCTTAAAACATCTAAAACTTCGTTTATTTCTTGTTCTGTGATATCAGCTGAAGAAAGTGGTATTTTCATTTTATTTTAATTTTTTTATTATTTTTGCTGGGACGCCAAATACTAAAACATTATCTGGAACGCTTTTTTTCACAAAACTATGCGCCCCAACAACTGAATTTTTACCAATAGTAACTCCTGGCATAACAGTAGAGTGTGAGCCTATCTTACAATTTTCTTTAAGCACTACTTTTTCATCTTTTTCATCAATTGATGAAAAAGAATATATAGAACAATGAGATCCTATTTGTACATTATCTTCAATTTCAACTCCGTTTTTACAATTTATATATGTAAAGGCTCCAATATCTGTTTTGTCTCCAAGCTTTAAATTTTTAACATGTTGAACTAGCCAACCATATTTTGTTAGTTTCATTTCTTCAATTATTGGCTTTTCCCAATTTTTAAATCTTTCTATCATAGTTATTAGTTTTTAGTTAATAGTTATGGTTACTTAGTTTTTGGTTTGTTAAGCGTTAAAAACTTAATATACGCATTAATACCTTTTAACAAAACAGTATATCTTTCAAATAAATTATCAGCTTTTTGTTTAGTAAGAAAATCTTTTCTTGATGAGCGAATCATGTTCCTCCTCGTTTCTTCAAGCTCTCCTTTTGCTATGGTCAAAAATCTGATTTTTTCTTTTACAGATTGCTTATAATAGGATTCTGCAATATTATTTGATACAGAGTCAGACGATCTCCTTAATTGATCTACGCTTCTATAAATTTCATCTTTTGGAAATAGTTTTGTAATATCGTGGACCTCAACCTTCAAGTCTTCTGCTAATTTATAAATCCATAAATTTTCTAAACCAGTTGCCATAGAAAAAAACTATTAACTATTAAACTATAACTAATAGATTGCCCCGTGGCAATCGAAACCAATAACTAATAACTATTTTATTTCTCTTATTAACATAAAAGCTTCTGCGGCTTCTGCTCCGCATTCTGTTCCTCTTTTTTGTGCCAAAACTTCAATTCCCTTTTTAGATCTTGGATTTGGAAACTCTTTTATTTCAGATTCATAAAGCTCCATTGCTTTTACTTTGTCATCTAAAAATTTTGAAATGTCTTCGTAATAATTTGGAATAAAAACATCTTCAATTTTTTCAGCTTTAAATTTACCTAAGTCTGTTGTAGAAGAAATTTCATAAGCTAAGACCTTTTTTATCACTAATCCTGGTTTTGGTCTTAATGCTACTAGGCATGCGTCAAAAGCAACTTTGTGATCGTGATTAATGTCTCCATTAAAAGGAATAATCAATATTTCAGGATTTACTTTGTTAATAATTTCAGAAAGCTTATCATTTAAATCTTTTTGAGGAACAGTATCCATTCTTAAAGAAGGAAAATCCAAAAAAAAGGTTTCTTTAAAACCCATAAAATCGTTTGAAGCTTTTATTTCCTTATCTTTATTATCAATATATTCTTGGCTCCAATCAGGCACAAGAGGCTTTGTCATTATACAAAGATAAACATCATGCCCAGCTTCAATATATTTTTTTACTGTACCCCCACATCCTAATACTTCATCATCTGGATGCGGAGCTATTACTAAAACATTCATATTTTTTATATTACCAGATTTTTGCCCAAAATCAACGTCCCCTGAACGGCTCACCCTAGGGTGAGCCGTTCAAAATATAAAAAAAGCGAAGCATTGCTTCGCTATGGTTTTAACCAATCTTCAACAAGTGGAGAATGCGACCAAAACCAATCAAGATATTCTCGCACCTCACCAGGGGTGGCCACATCCCCTGTTCCTTGGTATCTTTCAATTCTCACCTGTTCGCCTGGAACCAAGGCCCATGCACTAACATTAGACCCAGGGATTCGAACTTCTGGAGAAATAGTTACTGGTACTGGAATCAAAGAAATCCATGGCATTCCCCTTTTTATAAATTCCCTAAGAAGGGCTCGAAATGCCCTGACGAGATGGTAATGGGAAACATACAGAGCCAGGCTCTTGATATCAAATTCCCTGACCATTTCTGCCACCCATTCTGCTTGCTCTTTTGTGTTGCCTGTATCCATCTTGATATGAATACTATCCGTTGACACAAGACTAAATGGAGGTTTTTTGAGTAAGCCTAGCGCACTTTCAGGATCCTTTTTTTCTCTCTCGTCAAAGTATCCTGCAATTAGAAACAATCTCATACCGACTTCATGCTTTTTCCAATTTTTTAGCGCATGCGTCATACGCCAAATTTCACCTTCGCCGTTAAAAACAGCGACTGCTTGCGCGCATTCTTCAATCCCTCTGGGAAATGAAAGCAAGAATTGCGCAACTGCTATCTCTTCACTTTGGGGAGTGCTCTCCATCAACCTGCTTAATTGGCTCACAATACACCTCTATTGTTTAAATTGTGGGTTAGTAAGAACTAATCTTTATTTTAGCATAAAAATACAAAAAGTCAATCGTAAAAAAACGGCTCACACTAGCCTAGTATGAGCCGTTTAATATCGTTAAGCTGAAAGCTAGCTATTAGTCTTATTTGTCCCTCCCTCGCCATACACGCCTTTACGCCCTAAGACTGCAAAAAAACCTAAAACCAAAATTTTCAAATCCAGCCAGAGGGACTGGTGGTCAATATACCAAGCATCATATTCAAATCTTTTTTGCCATGGCACTAAATTTCTACCTTTTATATCAACTATGCTAACTAAACCCGGTTTTATTGTAATTCTTTTTTGCCATAATTTTTCCATTTCAGGAGTGGTTCCCGAATTGTAAGCTGACAAAGGTCTAGGACCCACTAAGCTCATATCTCCTTTTAAAATATTTACAAACTGGGGGGATTCATCAATTGTCCATTCCCTTAAAAACTTCCCGATTTTTGTAATACGAGGGTCATCTTCTGAGGCTCCTTCTTTCAATCCAATTTTCTCTGCGTTGTCTATCATTGTTCTAAATTTAAAAAAATTAAACGGTTTGCCGTCTTGCCCAACTCTTTCCTGAATAAAAAATACCGGACCTTTTGAGTCTGATTTTATCAGAATCGCTATGATAACAAGAAACGGAGAGAGTATTATTATAGCCACCGAGGACAAAACTATATCTATTATTCTTTTAATTATTTTTTTCATATAATGAGCTCGTTATTATTTTTTTGCTTTCTGGGCCACAATTAAACAATAAGTCTATAACCGACATATTTGGTATAAACGGTAAAAACTTTTGTTTATAAACAGGATGCTTAAAATTGCAGTAACTATGAGACAAACCAGCTTTTTTAAACATTTCTTCATCAATATAATCTTTTGCACCCAAACCCGATAGATATCCTTCTGCCCCTATTTTTTTACACATATTCACAATCATTTCTGTTTTTTCTCCATCAATATCATAATCAGAACTTTTAATAATTTTAATATCCGTGTTTAATATTTTAAAGATAACTCTAATTATCGCTTCATTCAAATCCACTAATTTAACCCACTCTTTTGAATACACCTCCTCAAAAAGAGGAAAATAGTCTTTAAAAAATGGCGTACCTCCATATGAACAAATTATAGATTTGACATGCTTTTTTTTCCAATCTAAACTATTGTCTATCTCAACATCTTTTATTTTTTGTTCAAATTTGCCATGCACAATCACAGGAACGGTGAGCCACGACCAACCGTCGGCCCCGCTGCTGGTCCTTATTCTATTCCTGTTTTGAAACTGTTTTTTTCCATACTGAACATGGTCAACTAAAACGAATACATCGGCCTTCATGGCCTTGCAGATTAAACCGATATACGGCAAATATTCAGGTTGGTGTCCGGCTATTATCATTGTTTTATTTTTTCTTTTATCAATCTATTGTATTCTTTTTTTATTCTCCCAAAAATTAGTCTCTCGTCAAATTCCCTTAAAACTTTTTCTCTCCCCGCTTTACCCATTTTTTGAGCTATTTCAGGATTTTTAAAAAAATAAATTATTTCTTTTGCTAATTTGTTTGCACTTTTTAAGGGAACCAAGATGCCTGTTTTTTTGTCATCAACTGCTTCAGGGCATCCTCCTGTATTAGTAACTATTACGGGCTTTTCCATAGCTGAAGCCTCTAAGATGGCCGCTCCAATACCCTCTCTGTGGGTGGGCAAAACAAAAATATCCATTAGAGGATACAACTCGTCTACATCCGTTCTTTCTCCTAAAAACATAACTTTATCTCCTATGCCGTATCTTTGAACAATATTTTTTTTGATGCCGTCTTTTTTTTCTGGTTCTTCCTGTCCGATCACCAACAACACAGTATTTGGAAATTTAGCAAGAATAATTTTAAAAGCTTCAAATAAATCCAAATATCCTTTTTCAATGACTAACCTCGCCACAATTCCAACAACCTTACTTTGCGGGTTAATATCAAGTTGCTTCTTTTTTTGAAGAATAAAATCTTGAGAAAATCTTTGAGGATTAAATCTATCGATGTTAACTCCACCACCCCAATATTTAATCATATCGGGCCTACAAATTCTTTCTTTAATCGCTCCCCTAATAACCAAATTACTCACCGCAAAAATGATATCAGAGAACTTGCCCGCAATTTTTTCTAAAAAAATAACGAATTCTCGTTTCAAAAAGGACGTTTCTTCTCCGAAATAAAATCCATGGATGGTATTTGCAATAATTGGCACCCCTGCCAGCCTTGCCGCTATTTGACCGTAAAACTCGGGCTTTAGCGTATGAGTGTGGACAATGTCAAATTTCTCTTTTTTAAAATAGAAAAATAATTTAGTGAACGTAACTAGGTCAAAAAAAGGAGTAAAAAAACTTCTTTTAAATCGCACTGATTTAAATTTAATCCCCTCTTTTTCAATATTTCTTATCCATTCACCATCAGAACAAACTATTGTTACGTCGTATCCTTCGTCTTTGAGAAATTTAAGAATGTTAAACAGAATAAACCTTACTGTCATTTCAACACTTGCAACGTAGCAAATTTTTATTTTTTTATCAGTCATTCAAAAAATATTTAACGTTTTATTGTTGATAAAAATAAATGCAACAATCGCTTAAATGGCAAAAATCTGAAAACGCTGTATCCTAAATTTAAAAATATAACCTGCCATTTACCAGGATAATCATTTTTGTACTTATCCCGCAATTGAATGCCAAGTTTAAAGCTATGACTAAAATTATAATTACCTTGGCTTTCTCCGCCCTCTAAGTAATATGCAAAATATTCCTTAAAATTATAAAATTTCCCAATTTTTCCAAACTTAAGCCAGAGGTCCCAATCTTCGCAAAAATCAAATTTTTTGTCATAACCATCTGTCTTCTGCCAAGCACTTTTTCTGAACAACACCGTGCTATGGACAAATTGATTTCCAAAAATAATTGAATTTCTGATAGCTTCATCGGTTTCTGGTAAAAAAAACCTTTTAGTTTCTTGGCCTCTTTTGTTTATTTTTATCACTCCCCCGCCCACTAAAATATAATCATGATTCCCCTCTAGAAAATTTACTTGTTTTTCTATTTTTTGATTATCTAACCAATAATCGTCGGAATCGAGAATAGCGATATATTTTCCCTTTGCGAGTTTAATGCCGTTGTTCCTTGTTTTGCTTGGACTTTTGGTTTTTTCTTGGAGAATATAATGGACTTTTAAATTTTTGAAATCTAAATAAGAACGGGCAACTTCTTGCGTGCTATCGGTTGAACCATCATCAATGATAATAAGCTCTATGTTTTTATAGGTTTGACTAAAAATGCTTTCTACGGCCTTTTTTAGATATTCCGCCCGATCGCCATGCGTGGCTACTATCGCAGAGACTAATGGTTTTCGACTCATGTCAACAAATTATTTAATTTATAAATTCTTCCCCACTTTTTTCTAAAAGACAGATAGAAAAAAACCAATAAAAATATCTCCGTGATAACTGTTGCTATGACCGCCCCCAAAGAGTCGTATCTAATAATAAGAAAATAATTAAAGACAATATTTAATAAGGCTGCCAGTCCTTGAATTTTTAAAACTTGCTTTTGTTCGTCTGCACTGGTCAAAAACCAACTATAAGTATAAGATAAAAACTTAAATATAATAATCAAGGATAAAATTTTTAAAAGAACAATAGAATTAGAAAACTGAGAAGAATAGATATTGGTAATAATAAAATCCGACGAAAAAAATAAGATAATAGCTGAGAAAAAACCCACAAGAATCATTATATATCTAAAATTAAAAAACATTTTTTTAAGCTCGGGCTTATCTTTATTATAAAAATATGACAATTTTGGAAAAAAACTCATAGTTATGATATCTGGGATAATAAATGCCGCAAGAAATAGATTATAAGCAGCGTTATAATAGCCTACTTCCTTCATGTCGGAAAAAACCCCCAACATTACTGTCCCTATTTCAAAATATATCATATAAAAAATACCCGCGAATAAAAAAGGCCAGGCTTTTTCCAAAATTTCTCTACAAATTTTAAAATCTATCTTCAACAAAATTTTAGAGAAATACCTTTGGATAAAAAATATAGACAAGAAAAAACCCACCAATGCTGTCCAAGCAAAAATATAGGATACAGCTAAAATTGAACCACCATTAAATATAAAAATGGCAGACAATCCTAACAAACTTATATTTTGAACCAGCTGACAAAACGTTTCATACTGCATTTTTTCGTAAGCTCTAAAAATCGCTTGTAAAAAAGTGGTAAAACTATTTATAACAATATAGAAAGATAGAAAATAAACTAACCTTATTGTCGTTATATCTTTTTCTAAAAACCTGGTTAAAAAAGCAATAATACCAATAACCGCCAATCCGAGAACTAGTTTCATTATTAAAACATTGTTAATATATTGAGAAGATTTTAACTTGTCCCTAGCTATTTCGCGAATTGTCAAAGCGCTAAACCCAAAATCAACCAAAATAATAAAAAGACTTACAAAACTCAAAGCAAAGTTCCATTTACCATAAATCTCCGGACCGAAATACCGTGCCAACCAGATAAAAACTAAAAAGACGATCCCTTTGCTAAAAATTTCTGTCATAGTCAGCCAGAAGGTATTTTTGAAAATCGTCTGTTTGTGACCTGTATTGTAAAATAATAATTTTCTAAGATTTATGAGGTTCATATAAGTTGTGCAAGTTAAACCATTCTTCTGTTTTTTCTAAACCTTTTGCCAAATCATATATTGGCTTCCAGCCGAGTATTTCCTTGGCTTTTTTAAAATCAAGACAGCTTCTTTTTTGTTCGCCTGCTTTTTCCGGGCCGTGAATTTCTTGGACGCTTGGATCAAGCAATTTTTTTAGTTCTTGAAATATGGCATTAATATCTGTTTCTATGCCTGTGCCGATGTTGAAGACTCCGCTCTCATTTTTTTTAATTGCCAAAATATTTGCGTTAACTACATCCTCCACAAAAACAAAATCTCTTGTTTGCTCGCCTAAGCCGTTTATAACCAGCTGTTCTCCCTTTATAATTTTATCACAAAAGATTGCTATGACTCCTGCCTCGCCTTTTGAATTTTGGCGAGGACCATAAACATTGGCAAATCTTAAAATCAAATAATCCAAATTATATTCTTTTTTATAAAAATTTAAATAATGTTCAACAGATAATTTTTCAATACCATATGGTGAAACAGGCTGCGCAAGATAATCCTCTGAGGTTGGAATAATTTCTGCCTCTCCATATATTGCCCCTCCCGTCGAAGCAAAAACAATTTTTTTCACTCCAAAATTTTTACAATTTTCTAAAATATTTAAGCTACCTAATATATTTGTTTCGGCGCTTCTTATCGGATATTCCACAGATTTTCTTACGTCAATTTGAGCAGCGTAGTGAAAAACTGTCTCAGGTTTTTCTTTTTTAAAAATCTGGGAAATTTTAGGATCTAAAATATCAATATTGTAAAAAACTGCTTTCGGGTTTAAATTTTCTTTTTTACCCGTTGACAGATTATCAATAATCGATACCTCGTAGCCCTCTCTGATTAATTTGTCTGCTAGATTGCTACCTATAAATCCTGCTCCACCCGTTATTATGCATTTCATTTGAAATATTTTTCCAAAACTGGAATTTTAATTTTTTTAAATTTTTCTGAACCAAAAGGAAGCAAGCACAAAAGAGCTAAAAAAGCCGGCATTCTAATTCTGGTGATTACGCCAAAATTAGTTATAAAAAGAGACAAGGCCCCAATAACTAATATAGTAAAAATAATCAAAGGTAAAATATCTCTATATTGTTTTCTAAAAGATTTCACTGCACCTTTTATTATAAAAAAGAATAGGAAATACCAAGGAATTATTTCAATCAACATAAAAAGATGCCTTTTTCGCGCCATCTGCCATGGAAAGGGACCCAAAAGAGAATAGATAAAAGATAAAGAACTATTTTTTGTAAAAGTAAAAGGATTTTCAAGGCCCGTCTCTACCACTATCGAAGACATCCTGCGCTCTATCAAAGCTTCAGAGGGGGGCGTGCTTTGAGTTTGGACCGCAGGAGTTGGAACAGAACCCACTTCTCTAAAATAAGTTATAGTTGCGGGGTTAAGAAATGTTTTAAGGTCTTTAAATCCGTAATAACCATGATTCAACAATTGAGGCGAAAATCCTAAAACAAATAAAATAATTATTCCGAAAAAGGCTCTTTTTTTAAAATCGAAAGTCGATGCTAAAAACCAGGAGGCAATAAATCCAAACATAAGAGCATACCCAATGTAAAAACGAAAGTACATCAATCCGGTCAAGACAATATAGAAAATTAAAAACTTTTGCCAGGAAAATTTTTTGATTACCTTTATTGTCAATAATAAACCTATTACAGACAGCAAAACTACCAAAGCATCTTTCAAGAGTAAACTGCCGTAAAAAGCTAGGCTCGGGTACAAACTAGCTATTAAACCAGTCAGAAATCCCTGTTCTTGCGAACCACCTATCTGTCGCACTATTAAATAAACAAAAATGATTGTGAGAGCAACCAGCCATGCGTTAAATAGCTGGCCCAAAAGCATACTTGGAACCGTAATAGCATAAAAATAGCCAACAATAACTGGATAATAGTGATCAAGATCTATTCCCAGCAATGAAAAATTTCCTGATCCAACCCTTTGAGATATTTCTTCAGCCTGTTGCTGATAAACAACGTAATCTCCAAATCCGCCACTGAATGGCTGAAATTTGGTGTAATATAAAAATAAAACAATCAGAATGTGCAATAAAAAAGCAATTAAAAAGAGCGCCCCCAACATTTTTTTTTGGTTTTTTTCTTCGATTTTCAATATAAAAAACATAGTAAAGGCAACGCAAAAAATAACTGCTATTATTCCTATTGCCAATGCTTTGTCAATAAGAGATGATACTGCTAAAACCAAAATGCTGATTATGATAAATTTATTGTATATTGAAAAAAAATTTAAAAAATCCATATTTTTATTAAGTGTTCTCTTTTATTTTTTATTTATCTTATCTACAATTTTTTTAAGACTCAATAAATTTTTGACATTCCAATCTGCCAGATTGCATTTGACCGCAGAAATATTATAGTAATCGCTACCTTTTCTTTTTATTCTAACAGTTGCAATCCCCATTTTTTTAGCTCCCATAAAGTCTCTCAACGGATTGTCGCCAACATAAATTGACTCTTCCGGCTTACTTTTAGTTTTTTTTAACAAAGCTTTAAATGAACCAGTGCTTGCTCGCCAATCATTATCCCCAAATTTAGTTTGAATAAATATTCCTTTAAAATTACTATTGATTTTCAGAGCTAAAATTTTATTTTTTTGGGATATTTTACAACCGTTAGTGATTAATCCCATTTCAAAATTTTTAAATACCTTCAATGCATTCCTGGCATCCGGATAAAGACGGATTGACGAGGGGTAATGATTCCTATAAATTGCGACCAAATTCTGGACTTTTTCTTTTTTAATATCTAATTTTTTCAGTAAGGCATCAAAATTTTTATTGCGCAAACCTGCCTTAAAATCTTTTTTCAAAATACTAAAAACTTTACTGCTGTTAAGCTTATACTTTTTTGAAATATATCCAGCAACTGCCTTGAACCCGCTTTCTGCAAATTGGTTTTCTGAATACAGTGTTCCGTCCAAATCAAATAATATCGTTGTAATCATTATTTAATCAAATTGGTGAATAAAAAGCACATCCATTACCTGGCTTTTCTCTATGTCCTTAATATCTATTTTTTTCTTATTGTTAAAAATATCAAAAGGATAATAAGCAAATCCTTTCATATAATTTAATATATCTTTTAACTCGTATCCTAAACTAGAATAAGCTTTAGGGCAGATTTCGCAAATAATAAGCGGAAAAGATTTTTTTTGTCGGCATTCTATAAAATAGTTTTTTAATCCTTGGAAAAGAAACAGCTCATATCCTTCCACGTCAATTTTAATCAGCTTTATGTTATCCAAATTTTTTTCTTCAATATATTTATCAAGCCGGCAAATACGAACTTCTGCGTCTTTAACGCCATCGACGCCCTCCAACAAGCTGGGGAAAAAACTATTATTTCCCATATGCAAAGGGCCACCAATATAAATCTTCTCTATTTTTTCTTCCTCTCCCAAGGCCAATTGGTTTACCGTTATTTTGTATTCCTCATTTATATCGGCAAGTTTTTTTAATCTTTGGAAATATTCTGGTACCGGCTCGAAACTGTGCACCTGACCTTCTTTTCCTACAAGGCCTGCGCCCACGGCGCTAAAATATCCTATGTTAGCGCCTGCGTCAATAAAGGTGTCGCCCTTCTTCAAATATTTTCTTAACGGTTCAGCTACCGACGGCTGATAACTACCACAATACATCTGTTTTATTTTATCGCTGAAAGAAAAATCAAATTCAAACATTACACCGTTTATTCTTTTAAAAACAGAATGATCAGGAAATGGCAAGATAAATTCTTTCAGCGCCAAAAAAACTCTTTTAAAAAAATATTTCGGGTTAACTAAAAATGCGTGAAACGAACGCCTGGCTAAGAAATAGTAAGATTTTAACATCATATAATTTTTTTAATCAAATTTACCCAGTTTTTTTTAGTGTTTTCTATGGGAAAGTTTTGGGCAAAAATATATCCATTCTCGCCCATTTCTTTTTTTATTTCTGGATTATCTAAAATATGTTTTACTTTTTCTCTTAAATCATTAAAGTCATGACAAATCATTTGTTTTCCGCCTTCTAACAATTCTGTCATCCCACCAGAGCCAGAACCAATTACCGACGTTTTTAAAAGCATTGCCTCATGGGCGGTCCTACACCAGCCCTCTTTAAATTTTGACATCGTCAAAACAATCGAAGATGCCTTCAATAATTTTAAATAACCCCTGTAATCTAAATTAAAATTTAAAGCAGGAATTTTAACCTGCTCTTCTCCCGATGTGACTAAATACACATCTAAATCTTTTAAAGCATAATATGAATCTACTACTCCCTTTCCTCTTTGGCAATTTCCTAAATATATTATCGGCTTCCCTAAAAGCCCTTTTTCTTTTTTAAAATCATCGACTTCCTGATCTGAAATATCATATTTGTCTAATTCAAATCCTCCGTATATCTTATAGACATTTTTACACCCCAACTCAGAAAAATACTTTCTCCAATATTCAGACATCGTAACGACAAAATCGACTTTCTTTATATTCCGCAAAAAGAAAAATTTATTTAAAAAATTAAAAACCGGCTGAGACAAAAGAGGATATCCTGAAAAATCAAGATGATGTATCCAGACTAAGTTTTTGCCTTGCATTCTTTTGGAATTAGAAAAAACTGTAGAATAAAAATCTCCTACCCATAGATCTTTTTTTCCTCTCATGGTCAAATAATAAAAAAACGACTCCAAGAATTTTAAATACCTGAAGGGCTTCAGGTATTTTGCCTCAAAATTCATCAATTCTATATCAAAATAATTTGACAGGACATCTCTTACATATGCTCTATGTATAACCCCTCCGTACCTCTTAAATGAAATTTCAGGCCAACCTATTTTTTTTATATCCGATTGACTCATAATTTATATTTGCATCTTTTATTTTATCAGAGAATAATTGCCATCCGTCAAACAAAAGCGCGTCTTCTTTAAGATTTTTTATTAAATTTCCAATACTAATGTCATTGTACTTTTTATGATTATTCATAAATATTAACACATCTGCTATTTTAAATCCTTCTTCTATGGAGCAAGATTTTACTCCCAGTTTTTCAATATTCTCTTGTTTAACAACAAAATCATGTCCATATATATTTTCTATTCCAGAATCATTTAAAAATTTTAAAAGTTTTAATGTAGGAGCCCCTCTCATATCGTCTGTTTCGGGCCTTCCCTTAAAGGCAAACCCAGAAATAAAAATTTTGGATTGGCCTAAGGATATATTTTTTTCTTCTAAGTGTGATTTTACTTCTTCAAAAACATGCTTGGTTAATCCCTGGTTTAAGTCTCTTGCCGCTTTTATTAAACTAGTGTCAGTATTAGAGCAATCAGCTAAAATGTAAGGATCTTTTTCTAAACAAACTCCTCCTACAAAACCTGCTTTTCCGCTGGCAACAAATCCAGGGCGCGAAACATTGCTCCTGTTATATCCAAAGTTAGCTGCTTCTATTACTTCGTTAGTATCTAGTCCCAAACTTTTGCAAATTAATGCAGTTTGATTAGCAAAAGCAAAATTAAAATCTCTATAACTGTTATTTATTAATTTTATTATCTCAGCTACCTCTAGAGAACTGGTTCTAACTATTGCTGAGGTTACCTGAGAGAACAGGCGAGCTGAAATTTCAGCAGACTCTTCATTTAATCCGCCGATAATTTGAGGCAAAGTTTTTAACTCCTCTAGCGCTCTACCCTCCACTGTTCTTTCGGGACAAAAACTTAAATAAATATTTTTATACTTCTTTTGTAATAAAGGTAAAACAAATTTTCTTGTCGAACCAACCGGTACTGTACTTCTCAACATAACAAGCTGACCTTCTTTTAAGTGTGGTAAAAGATCTTGCACCGCTGACTTAACATGGCTTAAATCTGGTTTTTTTGTTTCTTCATCTACTGGAGTTGCAACTGAAATTATAAAAGCATCTATGTTTCTATCCCTAGGTATTTTATCAAAAATAAAAAGATTTTTATTAAGCTGGATAGACAGCACTTCTGGCAATCCGTTTTCGTGAAAATGTGGTTTTGCCTGGTTTAGTAATTCTAATTTTTCCTTATCTTTTTCTATTCCAAAAACGCAAAAACCAGCTTCTGCTAAAACAGCTGCCAATGTGGTTCCGATAAATCCCATTCCTATTACACAAATGTTTTTTATCTCCATACCTAGTGATTAATATAATTATAATATTACAAATTACCGAGCAAATCAACAATACATTTTAACCTACTTTGTTTGACTTAACCAAATGGACTACTATTCAATCATAAACTCCGGCCCTCTTTTCCATTAAGTCTTTTTTATTTTTTAAAATATACCCCTTCAGAATCTATATCTATTAATTTTGGACTAACATTTCTTTTTTCAAAAAATTCATTAAGAGCTTTTTTAGCACCCTCCCAATGGCCGTAATCATCTATTATAATATACCCTCCGCGCACAACATTGTCATAAAGGTTGTCAAGGCAAACTTTTGTTGATTCATACCAATCGCCATCCAATCTCAAAATAGAAATTTTACCTATTTTTTCTTTTGCTATCGGCAAAATATCTTGAAACCACCCTTTTTCTATCATTATATTTTCTTTTTTAAGTTTTAAAATCTTAAAAAATAATTTTTTAACATCTTCTAATGTACCGACACATTTGTCTATGGTTTTTAGATTTCCTTCCGCCTTGTCTCCTGAATATTTTTTAGCAACATCTCCATCTTCTTTTGTCGGCTCTGGCAACCCTTCAAAAGAGTCAAAAAGCCATGTTTTTCTGCCCCTTCCTTCTTTTTCTGCAATAAAAGCCATGGTAGCTGTGGACCCACCTTTCCAAACCCCACATTCCGCAAAATCACCCCCTATCTCGTTGTCCACTGTCTTTTTAGCTAGATCATATACATTGGATAATCTTTTATACCCGACCATTGTATAGGGGAAAATTTTTGCAAAAAGACGTATTTTGGCAAAATCAGGAAAATCGAAAAATAGTAAATAGCTAAAAAATTTAGCCTTTTTATAAATTTTTCTGTTAAATTCGCTTTTTCCCAATATTTTTTTAATTATTTTTACTATTTTCATTTTTTTAAAAATTCCCAATTTTTAATAATATTTTTTATATCGAAGTCCAACGCTCTCTGTTTTGATTTTCCTTTTATTTTAGAACATAAATTGCTATCAGTAAAAATTTTTTTAATTCCTTCTAATAATTGATCTATATTTTCTGGCTCCACTAAAATACCAAACTCTGTGTATTCAATATCTTCTGTTTGAAAACTTGAATCAGTTTCAGGAGCTAAAATTTCTCTTGGGCCTGACCTGCAATCGTAAGACACCACTGGAATGCCGCATGCCATAGCCTCTAATAAAACGTAGGGCAGGCCCTCCCACAAAGAAGATAAAACAAAAACTTTTGAATTTGCTAAAAATTTAAAGGGGTTTTTCTGCCAACCCAAAAAATAAACATCATTCTCTATCTTAAGCTTTTTAACAAGCTTTTTAAGGTTGCTCTTTTGGGGCCCTTGTCCCAAAATAACTAATTTTACGTTCTTTATTTTATTTTTTACCCCCACAAATGATCTAATAAGATCTTGATGGTTTTTTTGCTTGCCCAATTGGCCTATATTGATTATCACCGGGTTTTTAAAAATTTCTTTGTATTCTTCTTCTAACGGCTCTTCAGATAATCTTTTTATTTCTTTTACATTAAGCGGATTATAAATTACTTTGATTTTCTCTTTTTTAATTTTAAAATTTGAGATCAAATCCCTTGCTGACTCTTTTGAAACAGAGACTATAGTGTCTGCTTTGTTAAAAAAAAGTTTAACTAAAATTTTATAAATTAAACCTCCGAAACCACGACAAGAAAAGGAGTAAAAATTATCTATTCTGACTATAGACTTAAACTCCCTGCCTACCGGCAGGCCACCAGAAAAAATATTTATGAGATTTGGCAAATGGCCAAAACTTACCACATAATCTGGTTTTTCTTGCTTTGCTAACCTTCTAAATTTTAATAAACCAAAAAGATAACAAACTATTTTCAAAAAAATATTAGAAGATTTTAAAATATCTAAAGAGATAATTTTCCCATCATATGGATAAGAAATTTTATCTTTAAGAAGAACTATAATCTTCTCGATATCAGACGGCAAACCTGAAGATAATTCTGAAGCAACTCTTTCTCCGCCACCCGTGCTCAATGTTTCAAGCAAAAAAATAATTTTATGGTTTTCCATAATTTAAACCTTCTAATATTTTCTTTAAATGATTATAGATTGACTCATAATTATTCGTGTCATCTGCCACCGAAGAAGACGTGACGCTACCCTCTATCGTGCCATTGAAACAAGACATAATAAAACGATTATTAATATCTTCCAGATTGTATATTCCCTGCTTTGAAATCAAATCTGCTTCTATTCTATTTTTTAACTCTTCAAAATTTTTCAGTTTTCTGCATAAAGGATGATAAGAATAGAACGCATCCCCTAAAACATATACCATCTTGCCGGCGAGGGCTGCTTCCATACCAACCGTACTAGTTAGGGTTATAACTCCCGATGAATTTTTTATCAAATTTTCCGTATTTTCATTTGGAGAAAGCAAAACTATATTGGGAATCTTTTTTAATTTTTTATAAAAACTTTTTGGCCTTGAACCAATGGCCGCAGGATGTTCTTTCACATATAACTTATATGGAAAAGGAACGCTAAAAGAAATATTTTTTATCGTGCTTAATTGGTCATTATAATATGTGGCGAAGACAGAGGTTGATGCCTCTGGCTGTAGATGTAAGGGAAAAAGAAAATATTTTTTATCATTATTAAAATCATTAAAAATTTTACGCTGGCTAAAAATCCTAAATTGCTTTCTTTCTGCCCAAAAAGGAGCTCTTATTGAATGCTTTAAAATTATTTCCGTTTCATAATCAAAACCTTTATAACGATTTTTTGTCCAAAAACATCTTAACAACAATATTCCTAAATTTTTTATCCTTGAAATATAGTGTTTTAAAAGGCCTACTTGACTAAAATTAACTTTGACAAAATCCATATAAGGAGGCAATTTTTCATGAGATACAAATTTTTTAATAAAATCTTTTGAAAAATCTTCTTCTTTTTTTGTTAATTTTTCTTCTGCTAACCTCTTATATATTTCTTCATATTTTGAATAAGTAGATTCAAAATCATAAACATCTATTCTGTTATCAAACCTTGAGCCATTTAGACCAAGATAGGACACATTATTTTTTTTGCA
>Ga0172381_10001748_pt1 | contig 24828 bp, 39 predicted proteins | sample Leawel6488metaG_FD_119754 | JGI IMG/M metagenome (GOLD analysis project Ga0172381, IMG submission 119754) | Leachate microbial communities from a municipal landfill in Southern Ontario, Canada - Leachate well 64-88 metaG | ecosystem: Engineered > Solid waste > Landfill > Unclassified | place... | reverse complement strand
GAATCAATCAAGCCGACAATAGCCATATCTTAATATGTTACTCTCCGTATTAAATTCATCATTACTTCCTGAAAGGGAAACGGCACACCTGACAGCGGATCAAGCGTCCGCTTCGGGAACAATTACGGTAGATAACATTACCGGATTTGCTATTGGTAAATATATTTTGATCGGTGAATTTGGAGAGCCAACGTCTGAAATTATTAGAATTCACGCAGCAACTGCTCCAACGGGTACAACGGTAACATTAGCGTCAAATACGGTTTATGATCATTATTCGGGTGCGAAGGTAACAATGATTGACTATAATCAAGTTGAATTTTCAAGAGCCACGACGCTTGCGGGAGCAAAAACGGTTTTAAGCACAACGACAATTAGTGCGGATCGTCTTGAATCAATCTACAATGACCTTACAAACTCAACGGGATATGGATTCGTAAGGTTTAAGAATTCGTCTGATGCGATCTATACCGATTATTCGGATGGAGTGAATTATACGGGGGCATCGGCTAATTCGTTTGGAGAGCTTGCAATAGAGGCATGTAATTTTACTGGCGTGACAATCGGATCGGATTATGCAACGGAAGCGATGCTTTATCGGGATATTAACGCCTGTCTTCGTGAGATTTCTCAAAAACAGGATTGGAGTTTTGAAGTCGTGACAAATATCACGAGTCTTACGACAACGGAAAATGAAAATGAGTTTGATCTATCCAGTCTAACGTATCCGATTAAGCACGCCATATCGAATAAGGCTGTTTTGGATGTTCGGATTGGTTCATCAGCTCCATTGGAATACCTAAGTCCCGATGACATGGATTTAGAGCTAGAAGGTGTTAAGCATGGGTATCTCTCAACAGCGGTAACGGCAGGTGATACAACCGTGACACTTACGGATTCCTATGAGTTTAATTCGGATGCGGGAACGATTTCATTAGGATCGAATAATGGTGTTGCATATACATTGAACACGGAAACAACGGGCGTATTGAGCGGGATTTCGGCTACAGCAATTACGGCAGACGTGGCGGCTGGAGCGAGCGTTTGGCAAGGTGTTGATCCCGGACTTCCCACGAAATACACGATCATCGGAGAAAAAATTGTCTTCAATGTCCCCATTGATACGGATTACGTCGGACAGAAAATCAAGATTCGCTATCTAAAGAAACTCGATACGATCTCAACATTTGGGGATGTGGTTGATGTGTTGTTCTACAACGCGATTCCGTTATTCATCGCGTATAGAATTGAAACGCGCAAAAAGAATTTTGATGTTGCCAAGGACTTCTATACGCAATTCATGGATAAAGTTAATGACAATATGACGACATACGCCGCGCCGACGATGGATACAACGTCATATTACGAATTCAGTCATGGCTAAAACGAAGTTTCATATCAATCATTTTTTACAGCCTGCTTCTACGGAGGTAAGTCATTTTTTAGCTGGAGATAATCAACTCGTCATCGCAAATGGAGTGAATCCCTGCTACAAGCCGGGAAAACTTATCAAAGATTTAGGTTATTCGCTTGTCGGGTCAGCTATTTTAGCTACTAAACCAATTCGCAGTTTGTTTAATTATCGCCGTACCTCGGCCATTCAAGGCGTTTTTGTCACGATTGATGATGCAACGAGCGATGACACGCAACTTTTTTATTCAACGGGGGGAGCGTGGACGGAGATAACGGACGCGGAGACGGCATGGGCGGGTGAAGCGACAATGGATATTGAGATGGAAGATTTTATCGGATATACGTTTTTTGTCGGGTACAGTTCAACGGATGGGTTCTTACCGCCAAGGACGGTGACAAGTACGGCGACATTCGGTACGACGAATACAACGTCAATGCCGAATGCAAAATATATCAAGCGATATCGTGATCGTTTGTATATTGCGAATTGTGATATTACGGGTACGGCATATCCTTATCGCGTCTATTTTTCGTCCGTACCTTCAGCGGGAACAATTACATGGACAGTTGCAAGTGATTTCATTGATATTGACTATTCGGAGAGTATTACTGGAATAGAGGAAAATTGGGATCGGTTTGTTATTTTCACGGAAAAAGCGGCATGGTTCTATAATCAGGATGAGTTTAAGAAAGTCTGGGAAATTGGATGCGTAAATAATCGGACGATTCAAAAAGCCGATGATTACTTGATTTGGGCGAACAAGGATAACGTCTGGGTTTCAACGGGAGGCAAGCCCGTACCGATTGCGAATGATATTTTAGAACTTGTCAGACATTCCACGTCATCGAATTGGCGATCAGCAGTCGTGGATGGGGAATATAATCTCTATCTTGGCGCGACAACGGCAAACGGACTTGCCTATACGAATTGTCTTGCAACGTACAATATCTCAATGGGCATGTGGCGATGGCGCGAGCTGTACGATTCGTTGACCGCCATGTGTACTCGATTGACGGGCGGTGATGATTACCTATGGCTTGGTACGAATGACGGCGAGGTGCATGTAAAAAGCCGATATATTGATTCATCGCCCGTTTATACCGACAATACGAAAGCGATTGTCTCTCATTTCAGGACGAAAGCATACGATTTTGGCGATCCTTCAATAATGAAATTCATTGAAAAGGTTGTCGCGTATGCCGGATATGGAGGAAATCTACAGCTTTTCTATCGTGTTTTTGATAAAAATAATGAGATAGATCAGGAATTTAAGCCTATTGGGACATTACCGAAAGTTGTCAATATCTTGGCTGATAAATCCATGAGTGGTTATTTTATTCAATTTGAAGGTCGAGAAATGGGAACAACAAAATCATGGGAATTTTACGGATTCACGGCCATTTTAGGAACTGAAACAGGAACCTAATATGTCAGGCATCGCCAAACTTCGCTATCCGACGCCCTTAGATGATTTAGGGTTTGATGCGTTTGGTATTCGTGAGGCAATTCCGTCTCGCATCGACGAACAGATCACGGAAACGGGACAGGTATTTACTGATCTTGGAATTGTCGGGGATAAGATCGAAAGTCTGAATGTCAGCAAGCTACGTGCTGGGAGTCTTCGCATTGATTCCTATATCCAGTCCACAGGATTTGTTTCAGGAACGACAGGATGGAAGATTACGGGCGCAGGCGATATTGAGGCCGCATCGCTTACACTTACGGGGGGAACAATCAAGTTTCAAAAGACAAGTTTCACGGATTCAACCCATGCCGGATATTACATCGGGTCTGAAGGTATCTATTTTGGAGCCGCATCCGATGCTTCTAAACTGAAATATACGATTGCGGATGGAACGTTTGATTTTATTGGTACGATTTCCTCACGCTCGACTGTCACGATTGCATCAACGATTGACGCTTCGGGGAATATCCTAACTGATATTACAAACGCGCGTCTTAATTCTTCGGCGAAAACGATTTTATCTGATTTTAATTTTGGATCAACGGATTATGCCGGAGCTGTAAAAGCCGGGGATATAACATGGAATACAACAACGGGAGCGATTACCGGAGGATCGGGTATCGCTATTTATCGCGGTGGGATTATAGGCGCGGCCGCTGGGGTGGCGACATTTACGATTGATGCGACAACAGGGAGTGCATCTTTTCTTGGTAGTATCTCGTCAGGTTCTACGATTACAGGTTCTACAGTAACAGGTGGGACGATTCAAACAGCGACAAGTGGACAGCGTATTAGGATTATTTCTGCCGCTGGAGCAACACCGACGCAGGGAGCAAATTCATTTGGATTGATTGATACGAATAATAATCTTCTCGTTTCGTTTGGTTCAGATACGGGTGCAGGAGATTATCTCGCTAAAATTGTCGTTCCAGCGTCTCCAACTGGGGCAAACGCGGGATTGTATGTGGCAAATCTTTCGGATCTTTCAACCCGTACAGCTTTTTTCGGAAGGTCGAATGTAAGCGCGACGGGCCAAAATGTTTTGATGGAAAGCTCCTCAACAGGAACAAACCTAAAAATTGACTGTATAAATGATGCCTCTTCGGGTCTTGGGCTTCACATCAATTATGCAGCCATTGGGACAGCTTTTCAGGTTGATATTACCGATGCAGACGCAGTCGGTCATGGAGCGTTCATCACTAATGATGGACAGGGCTATAGTCTCTATATTACGCATACACCCCCTACGGGAGCTGGAACGAACGCGGCATATATTGTAAATGCGGCAGATAGTGCGATCAATACATTACGAGTTAATGCCTCAAATTCAGGAAACACCGCCGCTCCACTTTATCTTCAAACGGGTGGGGCAACTTCAACAAACTTCAAAGCCCTTATTAAAGGAAATTCGCATACTATTTGGGAATCCGATGGAACTTCGCCACATACGGCTCTTACTGGAACCGCTGGAGATATTTGCATCGGAGCGGATTCTGGAAAATCTTATTACTGTACGGGTACAACTAACTGGACTGCCATGTAAAACAATATGCCACAAATTAGAACATCAAATGGTACGACGATGACTGTCTCGCAAGAGGCGTACAATTCGGTATATAGCAAATATCCCGAAAAATATACGCTTGTTCAGACGCAACCCGTACAACAGACACAACGTACCGATGCCGGAACGATCAATTCTCTCTATCAAAAATACTTCCAGCGCAACGCAACGCAAGCGGAGATTGATAATTGGTCGAAAGAACCGTCATCATCATTAGATTCTTTCTTACAGCAGGAACAGGTAAAGTATGGTGTGAAGCCTACACCCACACCCGCCACTCCTACTGCTGGCAAGAGGCAAATCTATCGTGTTGGGGCTGATATTTATGATGCTTCTACAAATCAAAAAATCGGAGCAACAGATTGGACAAATAATTGGAGCGGAAAATCGGACGTTCAGGAGATTGCCGCGCCTGCGGGTAACGCGGGAACAGCGGGGGCAACAGGAACACCAGACACGGCTAAAACAGAACTTCCCACGGCAAACATTGACCAAGCGGATAAGTCATGGGTCAATGCGCTATATCAGAAATACTTTGATCGTGATGCAACAAGCGCGGAATTATTGAATTGGGTGAAAGAGACGCCTACATCACTTGAACAGTTTTTGACGAATGAATCAACGAAATATAACTATCGCTCAAAGTTTTTCTCGAATGAAGATAACACACGGCTACAGGAAGCATTAAAAGTCATTGATGCCTCTGATCTTCCGCCCGACATCAAGGAAATGTGGAAAACGGTTGTCAATGGATACCCGAAAGGCGTTGAATACGATACGGCTGAAATCCTTGCGACATTCAATAAAGTCAAACAGGACACGATTGATCCATATTTTAAGCAACTTGCGGATACGGCGATTTCGGATATTCGGAGTAACATGACACAACTGGAACAGACGCGAGCGCAGGAACTCGAAACGGAAAGAGCAAACGCGGGACTGAATATCAGACAAACAAAGGAAGGATTAGAAAAATCAGGCATGACATTTACGGGAAAAGGGATTGAAGCCTTAGGCGCGGAGTCTGCGTACGCACAACCGGGCGCGGGAGATACGTCAACCATCCCGGCACAGACGCCTTTCGGTGGTATGTTCTATGAGGGAACCGTGAATCAAGGCAATCGTCTCATGGCGTCATCATCGGATATTCGAGCAAAAGCGGCGCAGGGAGCTATTGCCCGTAATGCCGAAAATCTATTAGGGACTGCCGGAGCACAAGGACTGGGAATTACACAAGGCTTGGCTGGAACGGTTGCGACGGGATCACAGGAGATTGCGAAACAAGGTCAGTATTCCAGCACGTTGAATCAGATCATCGCAAACTACAAAAATAAGCAAACCGCTCTTACGAACAAAACATCCTAATATGGCCGTCGCAAGAAACCTCCTCGCGGAACAAAACGCGCTCCGAACCTATACCAAGCAAAAGGGCAAACTTCCATCTACCCCGGAAGATTGGAATACTTTACATACTATCGCCTATGGGAAAGATTTGCCAGATGAATTTAAGACAGCCACGGTAGAAAGCTATCAGGGAGCCACTGGAAGCCCTGCAAGCCCCGTTGCGGCTCCATTAGTAGGAAACCCCCTATCACAGACGCAAAGCGGCTCACAACTCGATTCCTTGGGTTCTAGGAAGGAGTCTGATTATGGCCGTGTCGTAGAATTAGGAAGTGGAAATGAAGCTCTACGGGTACTCCAAGAGGCAATTAAGACTAAAACGGGCGTAGCGAAGGCTCCCATTGGCGAGTCGGAGATATTTAAGCAGGCCGGGGTAGGAGGCATCGGCGCATTGAGCGCATCCTTGGCAAGTCGTGGTGAGGAAATTCAGACGAACGCCGTCAATTTTCAGAATATCATCAGTCAAATGGCTGGGACGTATAAAGACATGGCTTCAACGGCACTATTCGCGTATCAGGAATCGGCAAAAGCATACGATTCCGAAATTGCTCGATTGCAAAAAATTGAAGATGAAACGAGGGCGTATGAGAGGCAAATTGAATTGTTGGGACAACAGCATAAGAACGCGGTAGAACTAGAACGGTTGAGGGCGAGTACGCCGAGTATTGGGGAACGTATTACTGGCTGGCAAGGTGGATTTACGTTTGACGCAAGCGGAAATCCTATTGCTGATATTTCACAAGCGAGTGCGGATGATGTTGCAGATGCTATCGCAACAGTTGAATCAGGTGGACGATTTGGGATAAGTGGTGCAAGTGGAGAATCCGGGGCATTTCAATTTATGCCCGCGACGTGGAAAATTATCTCTCAACAGTATTTACAGGCTACTGGCGAAACTGGAGACAATCAAATGTTCCCAAACATCCTATCAATGACGCAAGAGAATGAGGACAAGGTAGCGCGTTGGAAGATTGGACAGCTATTAGCCGCTGGAAATACACCGGAAGAAGTTGCGTTGATTTGGAATGGATCGTTAGGAGGTTCAGAACAAGCAACCGTGAAAAGCGGAACGAACGCAAAAGGAGTAAAGTATGATACTGGTGCATATGCGAAGAAAGTGTTAAATGCTTTGCGTCAAAAAGTAGGACAGGGAGCGAGTGATCCGGCCATGGCTACCGCATTAGGTATTTTCAATGGAACGAGTACGCTTAAAATTGGCGAACTTCCCATTGCACAACGTGACGCCGTAAATCGCGCCCTCGTTCAACTTAAAGATGAAGCATTAAAGAGTGGTGATATTCAAGGCGTCATTCGGGCAAGTGCGGGCGGTAAGGATGTTGATGCAACAGCAGTAACATCTTTTGAAAAAGCTGTTGGCGTCTTAAATCAAATGGGAGAACTCAAAAAGAATATCGAGAAAGAAGCAATGGGGCCTATTACTGGTATCATCAGATCAAATAATCCATACGATACGAAAGCTCAACTCTTGCGTGCGGAACTTGCCTCTATCGTTCCGAATCTTGCGCGAGGTGTCTATGGAGAGGTTGGCGTTCTGACGGATAATGATATTGCCAACTATTCAAAGACGCTCCCAAATATCAAGAGCACAGAAGATATTGCAAATGCTGTATTAGCAATGACGGTTAAATCTATCCAAACCTCTCTTGAAAGTAAGATCAAAATTCAGGCTGGGCTTGGGAGAGATGTTAGCGGGCTTGGTCAGATTTATTCAGAAGTTAAAGCAAAATCGGATGAATTATTGTCTGGTACTGGAGTAGAAAGTGAAAATACTATTTTATCAGGCACGACTTCCAGCGGATTAAGTTATACGGTTACTCCATAATATGGCAACGATTACATTCTCGAACGGAAAAAAAGTAACATTCAACGGAACGCCTACGCAAGCGGACGTTGAGGAGGTCACGCAAAAATTAGGTTTATCGAATGAGGTACAATCTACGGAATTACAAAATCCCATTGCAAAAGGATTAGCTACTGTAGGAAAAACAATCGGTGAAACTGGAATTGGTATAGCTAAATCCGTTCTTCAACTTCCTCAACAAGCCGCATCATTGGGACGTGATATTGGATTACTCGCATCAGCCGCCACAAGTAAAAAAACATTCAAGGAATTAAAAAATGAGGGTGGGGTATTGGCACAAGGGGCTAAACCCATTGAATCGTTTGAGGCGAAAGGGACAGCTCAAGAAGTTGGAAAAACGATAGGCGATATTGCTCAATTTTTTGTTCCGACTGGTATAGCATTAAAGATAAAAACGGCAGGGAATATCGCTAAAATTGTAAATAAAATACCATTAGCAAAAAAAGCTGTATCAAGTGCGGTTGATTTGGGTATGCGTACCGCTTTACAAAATGGTTCGTTGGATCAGGAAACTGTTGTCGCCGCTGGTATTGGCGCGGCGATGCCGATTGTCGGTCGTGTACTTGGAATTGCCAAAAACGTGCTTCCAAAATGGTCTAAAGCACTAGAAGAGGCGAATCTCAGGCTTACTCCCGCTCAACGTCGTACGATGACGGATAAAATTGACGACGTGGCGGAATTCATGTCAAAAAATAAAATTGTCGGTACGGCCCCTAAACGATTAGCAAAAGTTGATGATTTATATTCTTCGATGGAACCAAAATTAGAAGAATTTTTAACAAAAGGAGATGGTAAAGATATTGTTGTGCCTAAGCAGGAAGTCATTGACAGTCTTCAAGCAATAAAAATGAGTTTTCAGGATAGAATTGATACAGATATTATTGAAAGTCAAATTGATCGAATCATATCAACGATAAATACAAAACAAGCAGATCAAATTCCACTAAAAGCCGTTCAAAGTCTTAAGCGTTCAGCGTATGATAATGCCTATAATGAAGCAGGAAATAAAGTGTTAGATGATGTAAGTCATTCTATAGGTGATACGTTTAGATCATTAATTGAGAAATCAACGGAAGGATATAAAATAGATGGAAAGGATATTGCTGCATTCAATAAAGAATATGGCGTGCTTATTAATACTCGTAAATTATTAAAAATTGCCGCAAGCAGAAAAGATGTTGGGTTCCTCTCAAAACTTGTATCCTCTGCTGTTGGAGGGATGATTGGATCAATTGGTGGGGCATTTGGTTCAGCGGCGGGCGTCGCTGTCGGCCCGGCTGTTGCCGAAATGACGGTAGGAACTCCAACACGTTCAGCTATTTCAGCAGGACTTCGTACGCTCTCAAATATTAAAGCTCCAAATATAAAACCTCTCATTCGCGCCGGAGCGTCAAAAGCCATACAGCAATAAGCCTTCCAACGAGAAGTCCAAATATAATTTGGATTATGATTGGTTGATTTTCCATAGTTACTCCACAATCCGAATAGTCACGTTCGTTACCGTGTCCTCACAGGTGAATGAATAGGCGTAGGTTCCCGTAGCCGTAGTCGGAAAATCGAATACTCGTTGATAAAGTGTTTTGTTATCGTCAATAAGCCATCCATCCGTTGATTTCTGTTGATATGTCGTAGAGCGTCCTGATAAATTTCCGCTTATATCTATCGGGTCGAGTATTCCTGATTTATTTGAAGTAAATTTAAGAAGTCCTTTATTATATCCATCAGGTAATGTAATACTCAAATTCAAGTCTCTGGCTAGATTTTCAGCCCAAACCTGCGATTCAGCATTTTTTTCGTAAGTACTACCCGTATAGAATGAAATCCTAGTATCGCATGGAATAATAGGTTCAGATTTTGGCTCTAGTTTTTTATTGAGATTGGCAATTTCATCCTGTAATTGTTTAATTAAGGCTGTATTATCTATTTGTGCTGGACAGGTTTGCGGTACGGTTTGCGTAACAATTTGCGTAACATACTCCGTTCGTACAATCGGTTCCGGTACGGATGCGACGGGAACCTCAATCGTCCCTACCGGGATTTGTTCTAAATCTTTATTCGTAATGCCAAGCGAAAAAAACCGCATCATCTCATACGCAGTCGCGCCGTCCTTCATGTAGTAACGGAGTCCATTATGGACATACCATGCCTCGCCGCGTTCCTCGACTTGAAGCAGGATTTTGCCTTCTAACCGTTCAGTGAGGGAATAAGCGGATGCAACGCTTATCAGACAAAAACAAGCAAGAATTGAGAATATGAGGACTTTTTTCATATATTGTGATAATATCATAAAATGCACGGGGTGTCAATAGATAGTTAAATCCCCCACACCACCGTATTAACGTATGGCACAGGGGATTTTATTAAACCACTAATCCTACAATACCGATGCGCAAGTAAATAATGCTGTTCTCGGTTGTGGGATCGTTGGGAGGATAGCATATATTGGTTAAGACGACAAGTCCTCATCAACCTTAAATCCTATCGCGCTAGGAAACTGCTCGCTTGCATCCGTAGGATAGTAATACTCCCATTTTTCTTTCACGATACGACTTTGTGAGTCGTAGGCTTTCGTTACGACTTCGATGCGGGAGAGTTTGAATTTATTAGATTTTTTCTTCATAGTCATCTCTTCCAATTTTTTAATATCTCTTTTTCAGCAGATGGATTTGATTGAAAAAAAGAAATGACAACTCCAACGATTTCTGTCTTTGCACGACGTACCCAATCCCTCCACCATTTTTCAGGAAATAACATCATATCGGGGTCAATGGATTCAGTTGCTGACGCATGGATAGTAAATTTCTTTTTGAAGTTTTGGAGACTCTTTGATTTTTTTAGAAGATTACATTTTCGACAAGCTCCAACGCAATTATTATACGAGAGTTTGCCACCGATATTTTTAGGACAAACATGATCTAAGGTAAAAAGATTGTCAGGTTGTATTTCATTTTTCTTAAATCTTTTCCCATAGGTAGGGATACAATCTCTATTACAATAAAAACATTTACCCGCTTGCTCCACGAAAAAACGCTCTTTTAGACTTTTATATAAGAATCTTCGTCTACGTTTCTTCATACTCTATCCCTCTCCGCAATCCACAAATGCCTCCTCTCCCTATACATCTTCAACTGTTCAATCTGCCTATCCGTAAGTGGCCGTACTTCCGTAAGAACGGGGCTGACATTATGCGCCTCGCCGTGATTATCAACATACGGGAATCTACACCTCTGCGCCATCACTAGACGGGCTTCGTGGGCTTCTGGGGTAGGGAATGTGGTCATAGGAAGGTAAAACGGCTTGTGGCGCAGTTTTGAGGGTTACAGGGTGGGCTGGATGCGTTTTTTGTGGAGGTCACAGTGCCAGCGAGTTTGAGATGGCTTAGCTGGGAATAACTTACCGCAGACATAGCAGGGTCGCATATTTCTAGGCTTACGTGTCACGGGCTGACAGTTCTTACAATACTGCTTCGTAGAATCCCAATTCAGCAGGTGAAACGGTTTTTTGCAGGCTAGACAATTACGTACGGGACGGTGCGTTGACATATTTTTCCTCCTCACACCTCAAATAATTATCAATAATAATTCTCGCATTTTCTTTAGATAGGCCGGAGAGGCGGGTGCCGAAGCGTTCTTGACAGCGAGCGTCTAACATTTCTTTTGTATGACCAAACTTATGGGCGAGGGCGTAGATCGCTTTGAGTTGGGGAACGCTAATTGTTCCTTTGGGATTGCCGGAGGAGGTTAGAGTTTCGGACATACGCGATTTAATTCCTTCAACCTATTTTTAACTTTCAATAATCCTTGAAATGCCATAACATCAAAAAAATATGAATCCGAAATATCCTTGACCTCAAATGAACCATCATCTTTGCCGAATCGAATGATGAGTGAACCATTAACGGCTGACATCTCCTCCTCGTACGCGGAACGATACGCGGCTAATTGGAAGTTCATCTCTGGATATACCGCATTAGAAGATTTCCAATCCGTAAGCATCTGTTTTCCATCAATCTCAATTAGTGCATCGAATAGTCCCGCATAATTCATTGAACGGGAATAGACTAATCGTTCAACGTCTAAGAATTTTACGTTATGGGCATTATACCAATCTAAGAATCCATTGATGCCATTCAGTACTTGTTCGGGAAGATCGTCGCCAATAAGAGGCGGTGGCGTACCTTCCATCTTCGCTCTTGCAAATGCTTCCGCATAGGAATGAATGAGCGTACCCACGTCTGCCGCCTCTGCACGTCTGACCGTGTAGAGCGATAAGGCTTCCGCAATAACATTCTGTAACTCGCTCTTGTCTATCAATCCCTCACGATCATTTAGATATTCTTTGAGGTGGGTGTCTGCGAGACCAATGGCCCACTTCATTGCAATTTCTTTGGGGAATCCAACTAGTCCAGTTACGGACGTAACGGATGTTAGCCATTCCTTCTCTCCTTCCACTTTATACCGATGCGAAGACGGGTAGAAGTTTAATTTTACCGCGCCATTATAGAGAGATTTTGTGATGATTTTGGGCATACTACTTCTCGTTAATTTTTTTTCTCCAACGCTTCAATGATGAGATCGTAGCTATCTTCTGCCAATTCGATGCCAGTCTCGCGCTTGATGACTTCTAGCCATGCGTCTTTCGTATTATCAGCAGGAGCAAGATTAAGTCGCTTGATGAGTAACTCAATCTTTTTCTTACGTGGGTCAACAATCTCTTTCGATGGTGCAAGTTTCTTCGTCTTCGGTTCCTCGACGATAGACATTTCATCTTCCGTATACACGCCGGATAGTTCAGCGGGGAAGGCTTTACGGAGTGCTAGCGATTCAGCACACTTGGCAAGCATGAGATACGGCATCCGTTCCCAATTCGGCATGAGTGATTTATCTTTTTTATATTGCGCGTACTCCATCCATCGCGCCGTACCCGTAAATGCGTACCGCTCGCCTTTAATTATCCGATAAACGGTAACGGTTGCCTTATTCGGATGCGATTCCGTTTCTGCATCGAATATGGCATCATCCGTCCCGGCGTGTTGTTTTGAACGTGAAGCGACAGCACGGAATCCATCAATGCCGGTTGATATTGTCGCACGATCATCATAAGATCGTGTGTCATTATTCCAAACCTTTCGTTTCAAAAAATAAATTTGTTTTGAAAACGGATCGAGGCCAGTACGCTGGCATACTTCTGCGAATAACTGCAATTCATCATCCGTCGCACCGATAGCTACGGTACGCTTGATGAGTTCTTTGCGGTCACTATTCCATTTAGCGAGGGAGGTTGTCATATCAGTCAATAGAATCACGTTGTAATTCCTCCTGTACGTCCGTTTGTATCTTAGAACAGATTAAACATTGTCCATCCTCTGCCAGTATTTCCGCATCTTCCTCTCTGCCGCAAGAGGGACAGGGAAGGCGACGGATGTATGTAAGATTATCCATAAGATTCATAATTTAGATATTCATTACAAATCTTTTTATTACCATTCAGAAGTTCTTTATAGAAATCAATTTGCAATTCGAGCATCTTAATTTTTATTTCAAAATTAAAGTCTTGCAGTATTTCCCGTAGTTCATTTTTAGCATTTTCTCTAGGATTATCCATACTATTTTTTCTTCATCGCTTCGCGGCGTGGTTTGATGACGTTGAGGTAGTAGGCGTGTGTATACGCGAGTATTTTCTCCCGATTCTGCTTATAGTATGCCTTCCTCCTTACTTTTATCTTTGGCTTTTGGTTGTAGGCTTTATGATACGCCCTCACCTCTGGCTTCTGGCGGTAGGCCTTCAGATAGGCCTTCTTCTTTTTTGCCCATTCGAGCAATTCTTTATTGGTCATATTATTCCCAACCGAGTTCGCTTACTGTCATCCGCAAAATCTTCGCAATCCTCTTTGCGCGTTCCGGTGTTGGATTATATTCACCGAGGGAGTATCGGCGCATCATCGAGCCGTCGATGTGGAGGATGCGACCGAGAGTTGAGGGGGTCGTCTCGCGGCGTTCGCAAGCGAGTTTGAAGGGGGTTTTTTTCATAGCTTAGCTCTTAAATGGAATTTTTTGTTCGCCCGCTCTTTGCAGACATTCATCAATTAGAATATCAGAGGCTTTTTTCTCTTCGCGCGTCATTTTCTTCCGTAGACCCTGTAGGAGGTTAGCTAGTAATCTAAAAAATTGATGATCTTTCATAGGACTATATCCTAGCACACTCGCACATACACGTCAATAGGAGGAGGGGATAAGTTTGTGGTATAATATGTCTATATGGGACACCTCGAAAACTCCGTAGCAAATGCCGCGATACAAGCCTTAGAATGGAAGGGTTGCCAAGCCTTCCGTGTTCATTCAGGGCAATGGGTAACGGATAGAGGGTATCACGTTCATGGAGCTATTGCCGGAACGAGTGACTATATTGTCTCAATTCCCAAGGATGGCTACCATCTCATTGCGTTCATGGAGACGAAAGGAAAATATAAAGTCTCTGATAGTCAGATTTCCTTCCTTCGTGAGATTCATAAAAAGCATATTCCGTGGATTGTGTTGGATGACCCGGCACAAGTAGAATTGTGGTTAGGAGATTTATGGAATTATCACGGGAAGCCTACAAAAATACAACATATTTTAGACGAATCCACTAAATTCGTTCCATTTTGGGACGGTAGGCGTCATAGGAAGACGGAAAAAATGAGCGTCGATATAATGATGCAAATAGACCAATGGAAAGGACAGAACAATGGAAGAAAACAAGAACCTTGAAACATTCAATCCTAAGGAAGCAGATACGATTCCCTGCGATCCTCCAGAAGAGGATGATGAACCAAGCCCCGAAAGCGATGGACTCCCAATGGAGAGATGGATCGTTAAAAATGCTAGGATGGATGAATAGCACATTATACTCTGTAAGGAATAAAAACCGCCTCGCCGCAGAGCCGTCTGTATTAACCCTTATAGGTGAACAACGGGTTTGTATGCTAACGAGGCAGTTTTTTTGGTACACGATCTAGGATTTGAACCTAGGACTTTCCGTGTATAAGACGGACGTTCTACCGACTGAACTAATCGTGCTTGATATTGCCAGAGGAGAGACGGACGCCATGCTCTTAGCGATCTATGTGTCTCCCCTCTGCCAGCATACGCGCTTTGCGGATTATTTGTTCCCGCTAATTCCGTGAACCCGTCTAAGATACATGGAATCGTTGAAGCAACGCGGCACTTCTTAGTGCGTAGAACGTGTGGCATCGCTCGTCATTCCGTAGTGGCCTCACTTCATAGCTGGATACTGGTGAGGATAGTCGGAACCTAGTTATTTTTTTGACCGCATTGCCTATCTTGCGGAAAGCCCATGAGCTTTTGTCAGTAATGCGGAACCTTTTAGAGATCGCCATTTATCGCGCGACGTAATAGGTTTGACGTCTTATCCCTTTCAGGGCTTCCCGCGATTGGGCGCACCTACATTTGCGATCTCGCTTCCCCCATTCGTACTTTCGGCTTTTCGAGGCGTACGCTCGGCTGAACAGGGCTTGCGCCCCATACGAATAGAGGAAGCGAGAGCCGTACAACTTCACGAGTCCATCGCACGGCTAACTAGTATCGCTCACTACAAGGAATCCTATTAGAGATTCCCGTTACCTTTTCTTCCCACAGGAAGATAGGCGGTGCGGTTTCCCGCTAGGGAAACTCGATGATGTTGCCATATTATGCACACCATCGAATCATTCCCCTAGCGAGAGGCGTGCTAGTCGTCCAAACGGTCGAGCCGCACGCCCCCTTTCACATCATATTGTCTATACATCCTAGCACATTTCCCCCATTTTCGCAAGGTGTATATCTTTCTCATCTTCCTTTAATTTTTGAAGTTCTAAGCCGTCAATTCGCTTCGCCCAACCCCTCTTGTGGGGTTTGCAGAGGGCGCAAGAGCATTTTTTATTTTTGTAGCGTTTACGGGACATATTTATAGGCGTTATTTCGCCCATCCCCACCCCCATAAAGGGGTGAAGGGGGAGGACTATTCCACGTCAATATCAGGGATGATCGTCGCTGGCTTGAAGATAATCCGATAGTGGTACTCACTGACATTTTTACCTTCAATCTGTTCCGCGAAATACGTCACGTTGTCCGAGAGGCCGAGAAAGTGTTTTTTGAAATTTCCGTCGCCGGTCTTGCAGGTGACGCTAAGTTGAGTTGCCCGATCATCATCATTTCCGAGCGAACAGCGTCCCTCGATGGTTAGCATGTATTCCCCGGTGATCCCGTTGTAGAATACGATCCGTCGTGTGATCTGGAATTGATCGGCGGCTTTAGAGAGGTTATATGACGCAACGTCCGCGTCCGTACAACCCGCGCCGAGCAGAATGGCGATTGCGATGAGTGGAATAAAGATAAGTTTTTTCATGGGTTATCTTTGCGTCTTTCAACGCGCTTACGGTGCTTAATCGCACCTCTACCGCTCCTCTGGGAAGAAGCGGGATGAGGGGGATCAACCGGGATAACATTTTGTGCAACAGATCCCACCATGCACGAGAGTTGTATGTACGAGAAGCGGCTTTTTTCTTCCACAGTTTGGACATGGGCGATTCTTGCATTGAAGGAGTTCTCGAAATGTTATGAGGTCGTTCCAAAGTGAGCGAGCCATATCCCGGACGATCAAAACGAGTAGAACGATTGGTGCAAGGAGGAAAATCCAGCACACCACTACATTCTCATCGTATTTGCGGTACACGGGAAGGTAGAATCTTGGCACTCTTTCACCTTCTGGTTTTTGCCGTAGAAACGACTCGCCCACTTTAACGTAGAATCGTTCCTTCCAGTGTTCTGGAATTTGCTCCTGTCGTCTATCTTTGAGTTGTTTAATAATCATATATTATCCATATGACGAGTCCACGCGGAGGGGAAGGAGTTATGAGCGCGTCAGCGTCTTACATCCGCAATGCGGACAACTCACCAACTCGATGCGTTCACCTTTGTTGATTACTAATCTTCCATCGCTTTCTACATATTTGGTTTCGGTATCGAATCCGCAGTTTGAACAATGGACGTGGACTCTGTAGGTCTTTTCTTCATTCATATTAAGTTTGTGATTTATCCCATCGTCTTCATCCCTTCCCCGATACGATGGCTACGGGGAGGGGGGCATCGGGTTGTAGGTTCCGCAAGAACGACAATATTCATTTTCGTCTATTGTGTCGCGTCCGCAGTATCTACAGCCTTGTTTTAATTTCATATTCATCACCATCCTTTCTAGGGTTTGGATTTAATCTGAGGTGTGTAAGGGATTAGGAAGGAGGCTAAAGTTTGAAATTCTTATTAAGAATCGTTTGCAGTCTGTTCAGAGGAACGTTACAGTCGAAATGCAAGAATGAATCAAGATCAAAATTAAAACGGTTCATTTCGTGTGCGACCTCTTTACCCCGTTCGACACTTTCCGGCTTTCGCATTATTTGATCCATTTTATTAAGATGTGTTTTCGCACTTTTGAGAAGGTTGACTAGCCGTGTTTTCTTGATCTCGATTTTCTGCATATCTTATTTCTTTGCCTTACGGCATGGGGTGAGAGGAGTAAGTAAAACGGGAATTGCACGCCATGATCTATTTTGATAGTTCAATTCGGCCTCTTGTTTTGTCTTAAAAATCTCAACTATTGAACCCCGGGGATCACGACGATCTACTGATTCAAAAATTGAATCAAGATACACTACAGCCCATCCCTTCACGGGCTTGATCTTAGGGGATTTGGAGGAGGGCATATTAACGTATGGTTCCTAACTTATCTTTTCGTTTTTCATCCTCAACATATCTTCGATGTTCAGCATATCTTTCTGGTCCCATTTGTTCTCGAAGAGCTACCTGATGTCGTGCGCTTGGTTCTTTTGGCCAAACTTCACATTTACACTTTGAACAATGACTTTCAGAATCAAGTACCGCGTTCCCACAACGACAGAAAAGTGTACTATTCGTTGGGGAGCAATATGAGACTCTTGTCGTGGGCATATCTGGGGTTAAGGTTTAGAGATTAAAGGGGTTTATTCCGACGCCTTAATGAGTTCAGGATTCATGTAGATATTGCCAATAATAATCTTTCCAGCATTTCTAATCGGAGCAGGACAATCATCATCTATTCTTTTTAACGTGAATCCCGCTTGTCCTAATTTGTTTGACCATTCAACGATCCAGTTTCCGAGAAAGTTGCTTAATGTCACAATATCCCCCTCATAAATCTCCTTCCCATTTTTATCGAGGAGTCCGGTGAATTGCATCAGAACACAATCTTTACCGTCAAATCCATCATCGAGTAATTGTGTGGTTCTGATTTCTTCCCACGGAAAGAGCATTTTCATTTGCTTATCCCACGCTCTAAATTTTATTTCTCGCATATCTTTATGATTGTTCGATCAATCTCCTCCAGTTTCCACCACCGTGACCGCTTGCGAGGAGGAGAGCTTTGATGCGATCACGCTCACGGCGTTGGGCTTCGGCGATAAGTTTGGGGATGTTGTCTTCTGGTACGACATTCATTTCGTCTCGAATAATTGTATGTTTCATCCACCATGTTTCATTTTTCATAATTTTCCCAAGATGATGTTAATAGCGACTTTTATCCCGTCCCTGTATTCAGAACTGACCTTAGAGGATGTGATCTCCATGGTGTCCTGAAAATCTAAGATTTTTGCTCGTATCTCTTCGGTCTTTCGGCGTTCAGCTTCGGCGATGATGGATGGGATAACTTCAATCATTTTTTTTCTGAAATTATTTTGTCCATCAACCCAACAGATGTCTCGATTACCTCCTCCACTCGCATAACTATATGTTGGTCTTTTTATCTTTGCCGGAATCATGTTTAGCCACCACGGGTTATGCGCGGGATCGCCGCAACCATCGCCGTGGCTGTGTGTAGTACCTTCTGTGGAGTCGTGTAGGATGGGCATATTCACGGGAAAAGATTTAATAGAAACATCGGAGGATGCCCCGTTATTGCGTAATATAATATATAGGCAACATTCAATAGACTAATGCTTATGGCAATGATAGGCAGTATTTTTTCTGATGCCATACTTATTTCAGCAAAGGAGTTAGATAATCTTCAACGGCTTTAATGGCTTCGGGTTCGGATTTAGCGAACGCCCACAATGCGGCGATTTCTCCAATGTATCTCTTTGTTGTAGCCCTATTCTTCATGTACTTTCCACGGCTCCATAACAGTCTTCTCCCGATTTTCATCATCAATCGCAACAATTCTTGGAAGGATGGGGAGGGAACAGGATCAACTCTCACATCGTCGTTTATCTTTTTAGATTGACGATGGGTTAAACTATGTCCGCAACCATGTTCATCAGAACAGTCGTCTGAATCATGGACGGACATCACGATTTTTTTATATGTACTGTGCCACTCGTCACATTCGTAATAAGCTCTCGTCTCAAAATCCCCCAAAATCTCATGAAGTCTCTTGCAGAACGGGAGGGTGAATGGGGTCATACTTATTTCTTCCCCTTACGACGTGGGGTGATGGGGGTGATGAGGACTGGAACGATAATCTCCCAATCCTCACGAATAGATTCTGCCTCGCGCAGTGATGAAAAAATGGAATCAAAACAGCTCCGATGAATCGTTGTCGCTCTGCGCGAGCAGACATACCATCCCTTCACTGGTTTGATTTTAGGGGATTTGGAGGATGGCATATTATTTCTTATATGGCTTAGGGAATCGAATATCACGTAAGGTAAGCATTCGATCCGCTACTAAAGCACATCCTTCAAAATAAGCATCCATCATTTTTTCATTCCTAGGAAATTCTTTTGAGATTTCTGCCGCAAGATATTCATCCCACGCCTTCCTCCGTTCCTCTTCCCAATCATCCAAGGTCCCAGTGTCCGAAGTGCCAAGATTCCCAGTATCCTTGCGGAGGAAGAGGAACCCGAAGTCGACATCCCACGCGCCGACGAAGCAGGCGTCGCCGAGATACAGCCCGCCAGCGCCCGCGTCCAGCACCGCAACGAGGCGGTCGTCGCCGTTCATCGCGAACGAGCCGAGGGCGACGATCCAGAACTGCCGCTGGAGCTCAGGGTGTGCCTTCGCGAAAGCGATGGCCTCCACGGGGGTCGCGGGGCGGTAGCCTTGGCTTACCATCTCGGCAATGGCATCCTCGCTCGAAATCTCTCGACCGAAGTATTCCACAAGGAAGTCGCGGTCACCAGACGTCTCATCCATACCTACGCACGAGTCGTGCTTCTCCCATGGGCGACCATCGAAGATTGTTGAGACATTGTTCTCGCCAAACTCTTTTTTCAATTCCTCGAAAGAGGGCATGACGTAAGAAACATGGGCGGTGTAGTGGGTCATAGGAGGGTGATGGTTGATATTAGATGCCCGTATTTCCTCACGGGCGAGATTGTTGTTGCCCCACAACGGACAGAGCAATGCGGTACATGCGTCGAATAGCCACGCCAGCTTACGAGTTGTGATCCCGCTCTCTCCCCGCTCATGTCGGCGTTCATTCACATCCTCCTTGCGAAGATGCTAGTGACCACAAAATGGCCACACCACACGAACGGGGAAGGAGCGAGAGGCAACAAGCGAACTAATCTTATGGATTCGATGGGAAAACCATCTCCTCAAGTATTGTTGCGATATCTCACTTGCGGGACATGCCCCGCCGTGAAGAGGTGATGCCCGCTGCGCGTTGTGGGCCAACGCGAGAATGCTTGCGCATTACCACCTCACGGCGGAAGGCGAAGATGTAGAATCTCGCCGCGCTCGGTTACTTATTCCTCAAACCAGACTCAATCACTTTCGCGAGGACGAGTTTTGCCAGTTCATCCTTAAACTTTGTGTCTGAAAGTGCATCTGCAATAACCTTAGAAACGAAGACACGAATACTCCCATCATTCTCCTTCAACGCTTCATCTACAACTTTTGAGATTGGAGACGAATAGGACGATGAAAGCTTCTCTTTTAGAATCATGGGTAGTGATTCCTGAATCGCTGTCTGGATAAGCTCGGACGAAATTGACACGTCTTGAAGTGGCATATGAGATGAGTGATTAGTTAGATTTTATGCTTCGATAGCCAACGGGCGACGCCGCACACGCCGTCCTCCCATGTAGGGTAGGTGAACGTATGCCCATCGTCCCTATTCGCCACGTTCCCCGGATTCATCGTGCGCGCTCCTAGCCCTTGTGTGCCATATCCCGAATCCTCCTGCATGATCGCCATGACAAGCCGTGGGTCAACGTTGTACTTCTCGCTTGCGCGGTAGACCATGCCGCCTGTTACCGGGCTTTTGGGGAAACGCGCTTTGATGAAGGCGTCCGCTTCGTTGGCGTTGGTGACGTGGATTGAGGTGTAGATGGCTAAGACGTTTCGTTCGTGATTCGGGTTAGTGGCATACGAGGCAATCGAATAACCCGCCATCTCTGTGATTCGTCCAATATTCTGATTGCTTCCTTGATTGTTTTTTTTGATAATTTCTCCTTCGCATTCGACGGCTTCGAGGCCGCACGGGTCTGGGATGCTGTACGGATCGCTGACGATAGTAATCTCTGCAATTTCTCCCATGCTTCTCGTTCGACTTTCGTCCTTGAATGAATTGATCTGTATTCCGTTTCTCCGTGTAAATCCATCGCGTCTTCCATCTCCAGCGTAAGCACCACTTGCGATTGCTTGGTTTCCATATATCATGTAGCAGATTAAATAAGTAATGAAGATAAGTCCTATGATAACGACTTGCGGACGGGTACGGGGGATGGTGTAGGCGACCCAGCGACCGTCTTCGTCTCTTTTAATTTTTAGGTAACTTTTGTTTTTCATATTTTTATTATCTATCAGCCCTAATTTTTGCATTTGGATATTTTTTACAGGCTTCCAATACATCTTCAACGAATGGTACAAAATGCTTGTACAGCCCCCAACCATTTTCTGCATTGAACTTTGAAAAATACTCTGGATTCTTCTTCATTTTTTTAAGTCCTTTTTCAAGAATTTGGATAATGGATTGAGCCGTTTTGAACCCTTTTTCGTCGGGATGCCAGAGAGCACAATAGATACCAGCTTTGTGTGCCATTGTATTAAGATTATGTGTGATGTTGGCACTAAAAACTACAATGTCATTTCCATCTTCTTGATATTCAAGGTAAAAATCGAGAGACATATCATTTACAATCTCACAAACACCACTCAACAAGTCGGAGAACACTTAGGGCACGGACAGCTAATGGCATGGATGCAATTTTCTCCATTATGCTTGATTCCTGTTCCGATACATTCAGAGCAAGAATCATGAAGGCACGGACGCCAGTTCGCGTTTTCTTTAGCTTTTATTCCTCGAAGATGAGCTTCTTGTCGTTCAGTGAGATTTCGCTCGTAAGATTCTCTGCCCATAAAATTTGGTTAAATAAATTATATCTTCACAAACACCACCACGAACGCTCCCATAAATCCTACGATCATACACGCGGTGATGAGCCAATACGGGATACCACGCTTCGGCTTACTAACTTGGAATGATGCGAGATGAGATGCTAAGCCTTGGATAGTGCCGGAGTAAGAGGTAAGGAGATATTTCATAGATTTATTTTTGCATTATTCTTTTTACTTCTTCATCTGTTTTGTCTTCTAGTGTTTGTGGCCAATATTCCCAGCCGAGTGCCCAAGCATCTAACCCCAGTCTATGTGCTTGACCCTTTTTATATCCGTCTAAAAATACTAAAAAAATTGTTCCTTTGCTAAGACCAATAAAACGAATCTTATCGCCAACATATGAACAATCTATATGACCATTTGGATATTCCGCGTTTTCGCTACGGGTAATAATGTCACCTTCTTTGAACTCGTAGATATTCATATTATAGATATTTTAGTTGATTTAAGCGGAAGAATGGAAGCTGTCACTTACACATTCTTCCGCTGTGCCGAGAAGCCGGGAGGGAGGGATGAGATCAGACGTTCGCGGATGGAGATAAGCCCCGTGTACTTTGGGACGGACTACGATCAACTGTTCGCAACAATGGAATCACGCGCACAATGACGCATCCCTTTAATCGTAATTTTTTCTCTCCATCTGTGAACGTCCGACCTTCATCCTCCATCGCTATCATCATACCACACCTAGCACGGGCTGTCAAGCCCTATTTTGCAGGGGTTTCAGACTTATCCCCACGCCATTCCTTGTAAATATCTTCCGCCATTTGCTTCTTTGCACGCACGCGTTTTTCTAGCAGACCTAAATGATAGAGTTGATGAGCGCGTTGACGTGATACTTTCAAAAATATTCCCCAGCCTACTAATGAGAGGGTCGTACCATCTATCGTGATACGTTTTGAACGGGGGTAGTATTTTATGTCGAGCATAGATGTTTAATTACTCTCTCCGTAATTTCTTCCGTTAATCCTTCCGCGAATGTTGTCTGAAATAGCGGTTGTTCTGGTAGCATATCCGCATCATCATCAAGAATTGCATAACGGGTTACATCGGGATTAGCTAATAGCCATGCACTAATCTCATGTCCGCGAGAGAGTACGGAATTGTTTGTGATATCAATGAATGGATGCACCTTACGCCGGAATATCCCGCGCGCCTCTACGCTATGTCGCCATGAGGACGATAGGACAATCTTGCAGTCTGTTGCGAGGACTATTTTACCAACGAGAAACGCACATAGCGGATCAACAGGCCAGCCGTCGGTATTGGGGGTTCGGGCGTTGTTGATACAGCCGTCGCAATCAACGAAGAGGATTTTCATACCATCTTAATTGCTAAATAAGCCTCTATCGCCATTCTCATAATAACCGGGAAAAAACAGAGCAATACGATGATAACGATAATAATAACGGTTAGAGATTCGCGGATAGAGGGGGGAGGGTACATATCATCTATTATAGAATCAGTCAAGCACGCGGCGAAGCTCATTCTCCCATGGACTATATTCTTCCTCGTGCCTAATTTCTCGCGTTCCGGCTGTAATCGGAAGTACGCCATGCTCACAATCTCCGCCAACGTGTTGAATCTTATAATCCTTATCGCAATGGATATATTCTTTTCCATCCTTCGTCCATCGAAAAATAGGCGTATCCGATACAACTTCATGGCGATTACCTGTAACCTCGCTAGCTTGTAGAACGTGAAGTTTAGCTTTTATCGCATCCTTTGGCGGTTTAAGTTTACGGATGGGATAGAGAATGAGATCACCATGATTCACAACTTGAGTTTTCATACTAAGATTTTAGGGATGATTTAAGTTCTTCAACGGTTTGGTGACGGAGAGATGCAACGGCCTCCAATGCATTTATCGAATCCGATGGCGCAAACTTGACATACGGCTTCTCACTTGACCAACCCGTGTAGCTAAGAATTTTAGCCTTACCGATTCCATTTAATTCTATTTCGTAAAGATCGTAGCCGCCGCATTCTTCTGTATGGTCGATGAGCTTCTTAGGAATAGTAGCAAGGAGTTCATCTAGTGGTCGTTCGCGCAATAATACGGAACGCTGGTCAATATCTTCCCATGATAGAATTTCAGAGACGGTTGCCGTCTTTGCCCTCTCAAATTGTTCTTCAGTAAATTTCACGCCATGGATCATATAGATACAGAATCCATCACGCCATTTGATATATGGGCCGGTTGTACAATGTGGACGATTTTCTGAATCGACGTGAATGAACTCGGGGAAATCCGATACCATACAAAACTCTTCGTGCATATATCGGAATCCTCCCTCAATAGTACATTCTTCCCATGCGGAAAATTTATCGAAGATAGGAAGTTTTAATCCGATAACATCACGCATGGCTGTAATATAACAGTCCCACTGTCCCCACATATTACCTCCTTGATATAGATTCCACGATGCAGAAATACATCCTAAAGTTAATTTAATCGAATTTGGTGTAAATTTTTTAATGAGGGTTAATAACCAATCTTTTGCATCACGCGTTGCATCACGCGTTGCGGCACGCGTTGCGGCATCCGTTGCGGCATCCGTTGCATCACGCGTTGCGGCACACGTTGCGGCATCCGTTGCGGCACACGTTGCGGCACACGTTGCGGCATACGTTGCGGCATCCGTTGCGGCATCCGTTGCGGCATCCGTTGCATCACGCGTTGCGGCATCCGTTGCG
>Ga0172381_10001747_pt1 | contig 24829 bp, 23 predicted proteins | sample Leawel6488metaG_FD_119754 | JGI IMG/M metagenome (GOLD analysis project Ga0172381, IMG submission 119754) | Leachate microbial communities from a municipal landfill in Southern Ontario, Canada - Leachate well 64-88 metaG | ecosystem: Engineered > Solid waste > Landfill > Unclassified | place... | reverse complement strand
TAACAGAACGTCGCTGCGACTCCCAGTGTTACAATAGATCTCACGCTACCTAACCATGCAAATAAATTCTTCATATCCCTCTCCTTATTTTGGTTGAACCGTTCCGCACTCTTTACATATCCACCCGCGTTTCGTTTTACGTTGCTCCGTATGAAACCGGCACACAGCACAAATCACCGTGCCTCTAATTTCTCCGATCCGCTCAATCTTTTTTTCCACATTCCTCCTCTGGGAAATACCCAAAAGCATCAAAAAAACCGCACAACCAGTTACCGCACCACCGGCAAAATATATCATTATTGTGTTCCGGCTGCGCGATCGTATCAAATGATTTGCTGATATGTTTCCGGCATCTATTGCAAAAAATTGTAACGGCCTCTTCATGCAGACCTTTAGTCGTGTTTGTACCCATTAATTCTCCCCAGGCTTGCGATCATCTCTTTATGTTCTTCCCGGACATATCGGCCGCGCTCGTCAGCTCGTTTGTCGTGTTCTTCGAGCCCCGAACAGATTTTTTGAAGAATTTCACCCTGGGCTTTCATTTGCAGAAACCAAGCATCGCCCTGGGCCTTGACCTGGGCGAGCCACACTTGACGCTCTTCTGAGTGCTGTTTCCTTTCTTCAGTTTGTTTTTCTCGCTCCTCTTTAATGAACATCATGAACCAGTCGAGAAATTTCCAGAGTATGAGAAAAAGAACCGCGATAATAAGCCCTACGAGTCCGTATTCTGAAAACTTCGCCCAGATCTGATCCATTGATATTCCCTCTCAATATTTAATGATATAATTCACTGTAATAAATGGATTCATAACATCCATCGCCGTACCTGACCCTGTGGATGCTGTCGAACCTGTTATAGCTACTGCGCCACCACTATCTGCACGGGCATCAGCGCCCATGGTGTTTCTTCCTGGGTTGTCATTGTTCCCCTGCGATACTAAAATTGAATCTGCCCAGGGATAAATTCCAGGCGACCCATTGTTTTCTTTGATATGTGATAATGTGTGCGTATGCGCCCCACCCGTCAGAGTTCCTGCAGCGTGGCTATGGATTGGAAGATTAGCTTCCGCTATTGTCTTTGTTTCGTCGCCATCCACACCGCCAAGGTCATCGGCATCGCTATCAGTAACCCTATTTGCAGAACTCCCGCCCATATCGTCCTGGCCAAGAGGCAAACGGCCGCGCAAATCAGGAAGATTAAATGTTGTTGATCCGTCACCGGAACCAAAGGTAGTACCAATCACCGCAAACAATGCGGAATATGTCGTCCTGGACAAAGCCTGGCCATAACATAATAGGAAACCACTAGGAGCGGTATCCGTAAACCACTGAATCATCCCACCAATCGGAACCGTTACCATCGGGGCACCACCAATATTAATCACCCCTCCTACAGAAATATTAGATGGAAATACTGCGTCACCGGTAGTTTGGTTGATTGTTACGGACGTCCTTACCAACTTCTTGTTTACAGAATCCCAAATCGTAACATTATCCATAGCAAAAATCATCGAGGCAGATAATAATCCTGTTAAGATCACCGCAATAGTTTTTTGCATAAAATTCATTTTTTTCATATTTCCTCCTTAACTGATTGCCATCCAGCCAAACAGCGGCCGGACATCTTTATAAATGTACCCTTCTGTGGGATACGCATCTTTATTGATAAAATCAACTACCTGTACCATTCCCGGTCGACAATAAACTAAACATATTGGTAACTTATCAATGGGGAAATCTGGTTCAGTCGGGGATGATGCTTCCGTACCGACTATCCATTCCAGAACATTGTCAGATCTCAACACCAATAGATCGATACGAGGATTGGTGTCAGGAGCAGTTATATCAGTAGACGGTCCTCCAGCGTATGTCACCCTGGTTTGCCCAATATAGATTTGCTGATAAAAGGCAGCGATCAACCCACCGTCGACGGCTATATTAAGCCCACAAACCGCTTTCACTTCATCGACGATATATGTTTCAGATGCGTCCATTCCCCTAAATCCCCATGCGACGATCGCGCCCAGATCTGCAGCTGCACCGTTGTTTGCATCCGGCGTGCTCAATGTCAGTGTATCTTGTTGCCACGTGCTTACCGTTCCATTGCTGACCAAGTTCCAATAACTTTCACTTCCAATGTTATCACGCAAAAAAAACTGGAACGCTGATGATGCCGCGGTACACCTCTCCCAAAGTGTGATCTGCTTAAATCCGGCCAAGACTACATTGTGAGATTTTAAACAGAACCGGTTCCCGGTAGCATCAATAACCATCTGCAGGGCATAACTACCCTCCTGTTTAGTTGTAGAATGACTAACAGTAACGCCTGTCCCTGCAAATACCGCCTGCGCGACTGCGTCCGAGTAATATTCCATATCATCTAAAATCAGCATTGCCCTGGGGCGCAGTGGCATTAAATCACCTTGAAAAAGGCCGCGGAGAGCATTACGCATGGCCAGTATCGATGGAGCTCCATGGGGCTGGTCTGGATCAAACTCGTGTCGTTCCATATTACCTCTCCTTCTTATAAATTACGGTTTCGCAGTCCGCGCATTTACCGCTGGAAACGATCGTCCCGTTCGGCAGTTTCTTTGTCTGCACGGATTCCATTTTTTTTGTCTTCTGGCACTTCGAGCAATATCCTTCCATTAGTTCCCCACCACTTCTATGTCCATTTCAGCTCCGCCGATCGCCGCTTTCGTAGCGGGATCATAAACATAAACTTCTGCCTGATCCTTGGTCTTATTGTTAAATACAGGTAAACCGATTATCCCGTTAACGATATCTCCCTTGACCCTTGGAGCGATGGTGAACCCCGCATCGAATATTAAAATTTTCCCAGTGATCGGGATTAATAGATCCTGGAAGTAAGCCTTCTTCACCGTTGGCGCGGTGATGTAGATCGTGATCCCATAAATATAGATTTGATGAGTAGTGTTCGTAGTGGCTACGGTAACCCGAAACTTCACATACCTTGCACGATAAATGCTGTCCGCGGAGATATCAGCGAACGCGGTATAAGTAACCCCATCCTCGCTATAACTAATCTGGATGGCCACGGTAGCTCCGGCTGCGTTTAAATAATTTACATCTGCGATCAGCTTGAATTCGAATATGGTTTCCAGGTCCAAAGGATCGGCCATCTCAAAGTACCCGGTAGACACTACAGCCCCATCCAGGAACAACTCTCCATCCACTTCCAGCTGCTCCCATGTCTTGCCGCTTGCTTCACGATCTTCCCACGTGGCCGCGGCTTTCAGGCAAAGACATGGCCGGACGTACGCAATATCGTAATAATTAGCCAGAACGATCTCCATGTTTGATAACTTAAATTCTAATGGTTTACTCCACCGATCGAAATTGTTCACAAAATTACGATCAGGGGGAGCGATGACGGTAACATCATCAAACGCCGGGGAAACACTTTCATTCCCGGAAGTATCAATCATTTTGATCATAAACCTCAAGTTGCCAATCTCTCCGACTGGCCAAATCATCTCTGTAGAATCAACCCTTTCTCCTACAACTATCCCGGGAACCCAATCGTTACCTTGTTTGATCATATACCTAGCCAGATCTGGTACAAGAACAGGATCCGCGGCATCCCAACTGGCTTTAAGCAAATTCCCTTCCTGATAAACTTCAAATCCGGTAACAGCCGGCGGCGGTTGCTCTTTACCCAAAACAGTTAAGATTGAAGAAACGGTTCCGGCTGAGACCAAATTATTAACTGACCTGGTTTTAACCATAACAATGTAGTCATTTTCCGAAACTCCGAAGATCGTATATGATGCCACAGACGTCCGACCGACTTCCACGTAATCAGCAGTACCTTTTTTTATTTCAATGATATATTCCAGAAGAAGATTTCGGGTTTTATCTGTAGGCGCGGCCCAAGATACGTTGATATCAGATCCAACCTTACCGTCTTTATGCAGATAATATTGCCCTTCACTGATCAACAGATTTGATACATCAGTCACCGGAGCGCAGGGATTTGCCGGAGATCCATAATCATACGTCTGTATAACTGACCCGGGCTGATCATTATATATTGATAGATTTTCCTCTTTCAGTGTGAGTTTATGCTTAAAATTGTCTTCCTCTTCTATGTTCATAACCCTAAATAGCTTATTCACCCACCCAGGTTCGTCATGAGATACAGTAACAACACTGCCGATCGATACATGCAGCGCATCGATGTCGACATTGAAACTGCATGCTGCAATGTTAATATTTGATTCCTGTCGAATAAATTCCGCTCGGCGTGAAGCTTCACTAAACCGACTCAATCCCAGAAATGAAAACTCCATGGACCGAATCCCATTTTTTACCATGTCAATCGCGTCCCTGGACTTTACATCAACGGCATTCCCTTCCTGGAGGGGATCACTCCAATCGACAGTTACGTCATTATAGCTTTCATTGATATCGATCTCCCAGTGCTCAAAACTACCTTCAGCGATATTGTCCATATCAAAATCATAAACAGAATCCGACTCTTTTAGAATGCTCAGGTATATTTTCTCAGATCCGATAAGGAATATTCCGTATGGCTGGCATATCTCTGTTATCGCGTCCTGGATAGGGATTTCCTCATCAAACACAAAGTCCATTTGATGCCGCTTCTCCGTCACTCCGGATCCATTATCTACCAGCTCCTCACAATAATCGTAAACCTCTCCAAACGATGCAGCATCAATATCGGTTTCATCCACGCCTGCGCCGCCATCTTCTTTCGGCAACGTCAGAATATAATATAAAACAGCTGCAGGATTTTGGGAATACTGCTGCCCAGTCCATGCGGTACCATCCCATACTTTCATCAAATTTCCTTCAAGCCAACACGTAGCCGTAGCAGCCCCGCCCAACTCTGCCGACGGCGCAATTGTTAGTGCTAAATATATCAGATTCCTCATCCCCTTCACCGCGCCGGCCGCGCGCGCGTCCACAATCTGATCAGGTGTCCCAAGGTACGCCGTGTACGAGCACCCGGGTAAATTCGCGATCGGAATATCATTAAGCCGGACGTCGCTAATACTCTGCGCAGGCCCGATGCCCAACACAATAAACCGATGCGTGAGATTGTCATCGTACCAAACGATGTTTCCCCCGACCTTATTGCACCCAAAGTTTAATGGGTAAATGAGCTGATTTGACATCGTGTTGGTAATAGCATCCAGATCATATTTTGATGACACCGACGGTTTTTTGGTTGTCTTTGCGGTGAGTGCCGAAACGACAGAATATAGCGATAAACAGATGGATATGATCAATGCTGTGACGCCCAGATCTCCCGCTTCAGGCACGACTATTTCGGTTTTACCCTCTGTCCGGATCGCGCCGATATAGAATTCATCCCATTGCGGCAGCATCTTGGTGATCAAACTGCGGGATTTTTTATTAGAAAACGCTGGTCGGGATACATGAAGCATCTCGCCATAACCGATATAAACGCCGCAATGCCATTTGTTCCCGGGGAATGAAAAGAAGGGAACGTCTCCTGGTATCAACTCAGTTAACTTTATAGGCTCAAGCAAAGTTAAATATTTATCGTGCTCCTTCTGTGCCGCTACCGTATCCATCGGCATCCTGGTAACTTTTATCCCCCGCTCATTTTCCATGAACATTTTCGCAAGATGAATACAGTCAACCCCTGACAGGCTCTCGCCGTTCTCCTGGAATGGTATACCGATATATTTTTGCGGAACTCTTAATTTTTTCATCGCACCACCATCAACCCGGGTAACGTATGAACCCCACCGTAATTCATATCATTGTTGAATTTATTTTGACAACTCTCCAATGTTAGATCGCACCCGCGTTCGATCGTGTACGTATCTCCGGCCGCCGGCGCCACGGGTAACGATACTTTAAGAAGGATCTGGTGCGTAGCTGAAACAAAGTCTTTAATCTCCCTAACAACACCCCTCAGGGATACAGTTGTGGTATTCGCGGCAAATGTGATATACCCAGCATTCCAGTAATCATCCGCTTCCACTCGCGTCGCATCAATGATATGTGCGGTCGTGGCCGTATCCACAGTTTGCGCCGTCCTTTCATCCTTTAAAACAGCTGGAAGAATATCATGGGCGCACTTTGTTCCTGCAAACGACAGCCGGCAAAGCATCTGCTGTTTTACCCCTAATTTAGACGCCAATGTCCCTCTACCTAACCGCGGAACCAATTCAGCTGTAAATGATGTTTCAAGCCAATGCGGATTATTTAATGATCCGTCAAAGATTTTCCACGCGTTGGCCGAGTCGGTAATAAGATTCCGGAAACATCCACGCAAAATCACGCGTTTATTCCGCAAGTTTTTAGATGCGTAATAAGATAAGGCTTGGTCAGAATTGTCAACCTCGATCCTAAGCGTCTGGATAGTCATATCTATCGATTCTTCCTTATTCTCCCTCTTCATTTTTAAGCCGTAGTAAAGTACCGCATTCCCCAGGTAATCAAAGAAGTTAATATCTACATCATTATTGACAAAATGAAGGGTTTCCGCGTCGAGGATGATATCAGCAAATGTTAATATATCCTCAGATTCTGGCTTATTTTTCTCGGTGATCGTTGCAGGGGATAATGGCTCAGGCATTACAACCTCGGCTCAATTTCTTTGACTGAGAATTGAAGATCATACCTCTGGTAAGCTGTTCTTACCGGTGAAAGTTTGTCCTCAGTGAACCGCACGGTACGGTAGAACCTATAATTTGCGCATATTACGGACAAGTCCGCCGGCTTAATGATCCAGGTAATCACACCGGTCGCGTCCACAATAGAGTAATTTACGCCCTCAACCAGCGCAACGCCATCGTCATATAAAACTTGAGAATTTGGTACGATGGGATAATGCGCCAGTTGCGATGTATCTGCTCCGGCGAAACTCGCGTCGACTATGATACCTGTCGGGTATTGGCCACCAGCCTGAATGATTGGGCTTTCATTAAAGTTTTCCCAAAAAAAAGCTTCTTTCCTGCCTACCCGGGCCAAGAAAAAAGTAACGATAGAATCATATCTCGACTGAGTGATTCCGTTATACTGCAGACTGAACGTCCTCTTTGCGGTTCCTCGGGTCACACCGTTTATGGTACCTGTCGGCCATTTGTTTCGGGTTTTATCTTTTCCCGATTCAATATCGTTAACAATAGTGAAGCACTCAATATCTTCTAGATAAACAAATCCTGGATTCTCTGCAAATATTTCCATAATTTATCTTTTTGTATACGCCATCATAGTCCGGCGTATGTTTGAATTTTTTAAAATAGCATCGTTAACCATTGCCGTAATCTCTTTTTTGTGGCTGACAAAACTTTTCGCATCAGCAGCTTCAATCTTAAAGCTAGGTGAAAAGTTGAAATCGCCTTTTCCCGCTCCAAGAGAATATTGTTTATTCTCTTCTCTGCTCAATATCCTCTCACCCGAATGCGCTATAACAGGGATCTCCGCCGGTCCGAAATTAAGACCGCTAAGAGCACGCACTGTCCCTCCACTCAAGTAGGGAGACCATGCTTTAGTAACAGAATGCCCGGCAACATTTTGAGCTCCCGTGTTAACCGTATGACCTCCAACCCCTCCGGAAATTACGCCGGATGTTCCACTAAAAATACCGAGAACGTTTCCAATGATAGATAGCCAGTTAGTGCCACTATTCCCGCTCATGGTGGTCATAGTTTCCAGCCACTTCGTCAACATTTTGGCCAACGCATCTGTCCAGATCCTCAATATACTGTTCCCCAGACTCTGAAAGAAATCGACGAATTTAAGGCTTCTGTTTTTTATCGAATTAAAAAAGAAATCCCCCATATCTGAGCTCATGGCTGTGAATATTCGATGTGATATTTCTTGTAGTGATTCCAAACGTTCAGCAATCGGCTTATTGTCGAATTTAGGCGGGTTCTTAAGTAGATCGAAAAGGCTGCCGATCTGTTTCTTTGTTTCCTCAAGGCCTGTTTCCAATGATCCTTTCCCGGTAACCATGACTCCTGAAATACGTGATTCGAGTTTAGCAATCAATTGGTTGGCTGCATCGATCTGGCCGGCAAGAAATATTGCCGCATTGCCAGATTTATCCCACATCGTAAAATGAGCCACTTTCATCATGGCGATAAGGATCTTCTCATACCCTATTGCTACAGCATAAGCCGCCACCTCGATCGAATTAAGAACAGGTGTACTTACGCTTTGATACTTAAGAGTTAAAACAATGAGTCCTCCGATCGCCGCGGCGATTAGCGCGAACGGCCAGTTTAAAGCAGCCCATAGCATTATGTTTTGTGCTAATTTTAATATGTATCCGCCCAAAGTAATAAATTTCCCAACTAAAATGGTTATCACTCCACCTAATGTAAGCAATACTCCCGTAATGGCCACTCCCTGGATAATCGCTTGCTGAGTTGCAGGGCTGAGCTTATTCCAAGCATTCCAAAGCACTCCTAGTGTATTAATCACCCGGTCCATGATAGGAATCAGAGCAGTCGCGATATGGACCTGAAACGCTAGAGTAAGATTTTTTAATTTCTCCAACCGCTCATGCACTTGTCCGGAATACTTATCCGCTGACTTAAACGCCAGAAATAACGGTCCGGTGATCACAGCTCCAAATGTGGCCATTAAAGATCCAACTTTAGAAATCATTCGACCAGTTGACGCCAAAGTTTGTCCGACCTTCTCCATAGCATTCGAGAATTTGACAAGATTCCCTTGAATACCGTCTAGCCGTTTCGACACCTCATCCCGCAATTTCATGATTATTTCCAGCTGATGGTTTGTCATTTTTTATTCTTTAGTTCCTCCATCTTCATTTCCTCTATTCTGGAAACTTCCCTTTCAATAATCTCGATCGCTTCAATCAGCTTCAACGGCTGCTCCTGCCATGTTCCCGGATTCGGCCATCCGTGAAACCTCTGCAGAAAATTGTATGCCCTAATGTACTCAAAACTCTGGTACGTTACGATCTTAACCGGGCACCGCTGAAACTCCCAATCATCCAGCTTCCACTTTCCAAGGATAGGGGAATCGAATTCACATCCGTATTCCTCTTTATCCTCAGGGGAACATTTGCGGCAATCTAGCTTGAAACTTCCTAACCAGACTGCCAAGATCAGTTTTTTGTTTCGTCCTCAGAGAATTTGTTCCAATTCAAAAGCTTCTCAGCCAATTCATTACGGACCTGGGGTGGGATCATCTTAACAATCCGCTCCGGACAACAATCATATACCTTGCCTTTAATCGCGTATTTTTCAGGATCAATCTTGATCGGGGTTTTATTTATTGGATCAAGAAAGTTAGTTACCCCTTTCAACCCGAACTGAACGATCTTGAAATTCAGAATCTGCTGATTCACGATCGCTCTGGCGGTATCCTGCGGATCATTCGACGATTTCTCAAACCGTACCGATTCGTCTTCAATTTGAGCCTGCAATATCGGATCCAAGCATCCTAACGTCCAGACCGTGGGATTCTCCAGATCCTTGTCGAGCTTTGATACATAGTCTTTTGTTTCATTCGGATTGATTCCTTTAATCATGTTATCCTCCAAGGTTATTGTGCCAGTATAGTCAACTCGTCGTTCCCAGTTTCCAATGCCTCGTTAAGCGTAAACGAGATCGATGCCAATAATACCCCGTCACGATCGCCGTCCTCAATCGAATCGTGCTGGAGATTTGGCATATAAAATCTGAACCGGTTCCCGGCAACCGAACCTATAGTAAAATCCAGATCCTTCTCAATGTCGCTGAACCAGTCATTATAGAAATCAGCAGTAGCGACAGGAACCATCCGGGGATTCATTGAACCTCCGGGAGTACGGCCGCCGATCGAAAAACAATTAATCCCTCCAACACCATTTGCGTCTTCGTCCTTTGATAGCTTGTTATTCAAATCTAAGCTCAATTCGCCGATCTTTGCCGCATACCCTCCCAAAAGAAGGTTTGCACTCGCAAACACAGGAGCTTTAACAGCCTCCCATGATATCCCAGAGATCACAGATACATCTGCGACAGCATCCTTGATGCCCTGGAACGTGAAATTCATTCTACACGGCTGGCCAGCTTTAAAATCAAACGCAACGTTCCCCCGGGCCCCTTGGATGAGCTTTCTAAATGCTGTAGTCGCATTAATATTCTGAGGCACCCCAAGAGTTATCATCGGCTGATCCGCCTCTATACTGGTCAACCGATATTCCAACCCCGCATCTGCCGGCACGCTGCCCGTGGTCGCGGTCGCGGCTGACAAAGATCCTGTTATTACCTCCCCCGACTGAAAAGTCCCAGTGAGTACCACGAAAAGAAGTGTCGTTGTTCCAGTCGTAGTTTTAATAACTACGCGGCCCGTCGCATTCGATGTACCCCCGGTAATCGTTTCACCGTGCTGGAAAGGGCCTCCAGTTATGGCTCCGATGGTTAACGCATGCAGATCACTTTCTTTTACACCACAACACCTTAAATATTTGACCCACTGTGGAGCTGTTCCCAACACTCCGGATCCGGCAAGATCTATTCCGAACGTGCTTGTTCCCACGACACTCGCGGTTCTCTTAGCTCGTCGCGATAAAGAGTATGGACTCGGCGCCGGCTCTAACCTCACCGGGTCAAATTTTATCTTAGGGTCAAAAACCCGAGTTCTCCCATCCGCTGCGGCCAATGTTTCTGCTACATTCTCAACCGTCTGTATTTTTCCGAATAATTGCTTCTGTTCGCTTAACATATCACCCTCCGGTTATTGTGCTGTTGGATCATTCCGATCATGATCATAAATTATCCCGACTTCTATAAAAAGACCCGCATACGCCTCACCCTCTTCCCTCTGAAAGATAGCGTTGCCGGAACAAAAAGTGCTTGTGGCATATCCGCCGCGGGTATGATCGATCATTAAAGCCTTCTCCACATCTGCAAGAAAGCTGTTGATAATCTCATCCGTACTTCTGGCATCTATCGTTTTGTCGTGTTTAAAATATACGCCTACATAAACGGTAAAATCGCACGATGATAATGGAACCGGCCCCGGCTTCTTGCCTTCGTCCCCCGGATATTGAATAATAACAGGGCAACTCGCAAAATCATTTCCACTCTGTTCGTATCTCTGTACGCTGACGATATCATTGTTATACCCACCGATTTTTGAAATCAGTTTGAGGGTAGTATCGATATTTTTCTGGATAAGTTCCCTTATGGAGTCTGCCATATTAGAATGTTTTAGTAAGTGTTTTATCCACCGCTTGGTTAATTAAAAAAATCCGATCGTTACTCATATCTTCCCAAACCTGATAGAACCCCATCCTGGCCGGAATCTTTACCTTTGCCTTGAGAACGTATAATGGAAGGATCCGTTTAAACTTCTTCATCACCTTAGCCAAAAACATCTTGCCGCTTAATTCGATGGGAATAATATTTTTCATCTGGCCCGGGTGTTTATATGTCTGCCTCAACTTCCCCGCAGCTGTGAACATCTCTGTTCGTGCAGATAACGGAACTGCCAGTTTTCCTCCGGACGGGTTCACAACGGTCCCCCCTTCTTCCTGCAGCCTGGCAATCTTGGAATCGGTGAATATCGTCATCCCCATACCATCTAGATCGCTCGCGATCAAGCTCGCCCGTTTGAAACGAGTAAAAAGACTGCCGGCCCCGGATGCACCTCTTACCCCAGGGGGGCCCTGAAGCCGCGTCTGCTTAAACCGTTTCAAAAAGCGCAACGTGGCATGATCAAACGCATCATAAAGATCCGCTTTTAATTCTTTTGGAAATATCGCGAACGCTGTTTGCAACCTACTGATGTCCACCTCTACTAATTGTCTATCCATCTTATTTTTCCGCTAATAGATGCCACATGCCAGGATCTGAATCCAGAATCTTAATGACTCCCCATGGAACGACAGCCCCGTTTAGTCCCGGAGCAGTGAATGTGTCCTGCTTCGATACAATCTGTATGCCATTAGTTGAGTCAGTGGAAATAAATATCTCGATTTGATCGTGGCCCAATCTTTGCGTATCCTGAGCTGAAACGACCACCTGGCCGCGGTTAACGATCGCTTTGACAATCTTGGCTACCCCACCACGCGGGGTATACGAAATGGATTCAGCGAACTCATCGGAATTCAAAAACACGTTAACCGCATCGCTAGCAATCTGATCTTTGAATAACATATCTTAAAGATGCCCCGGGGGATTTCTCCCCCGGGGATCATCTTTCCTTTTAGAGGTTACGCTACTTTGAGCAGATGACCGAAATACGGATCAATCAGGACTTCATCTGTATGACTCCTAGCACGGAAAATATCGCTTCTTATCGGCTCGTCGCGATAAGATTCAACATGCACATTTTCCGGACAATCTTTATCCCAAAGGAACGTGCGGCCGATTGACGGCTGGGTCAAATCCTGGCCATCTTCGGCAACCACGGCGAGAAGAACATGCGTAGCATTCCAGATATCATCTCCGGAGAATACCGCGCCTTCTTTTGCGGAATTCTTCACCGCGTTACCGATCAGCAGCTTCTTCACACCGAAAAGATCTTTCAGCGCGTTGATGATCTCAGCTTCGGTGGGACGGGCCGTATATGAAATCGCGGCCTTGATAGCGGTATTCTTAAGGCATTTATTGACGTTTGCTTTGCTCAACACCAACGCGTTGGGCTCGATACCGCAATTCTTCCGGACCTTCTCTTTGCCGTCGATGACCTGACCGACAATATCCGTGCCTATGGTTGCCCACGGTGTTCCGGAATTATCCGTATACAGCGCTGATCCGGTAAAGGTCGAGGTGCTGAACGCCTTGGTTGCGATTCTGCCTTCCTGATTTCTCAACAGAATCCCGCCAGCACCTTTTGTTGATGCCCATTCCGCATCGAAGTCAGTCTTATACAATGCGCGATCGTCATCACTAAGGGGCATTTCGAAACCGTTTTCCTCGCATGCGAACGATTTATCCTTTGCGCCCATGGATCCCCGGTTGTAGTTTCCTTTGGATCCACGCTTTGTATCGGCGGTTTGAGTCAATGATGCCCGGGTGATAGCAGGATAATTCGCCTTCTTCTCCGGAGATTTAAATACCGGAAAAAGCTGCGTACCGATGAATGCTTTCTCCTCCTGAATGAATTCCAACAACGCCGCACCCAAATCCAAGCGCGGAACCCCTCTTGTTCCTGTGTAGTCCATCTCTTCCCTCCTGTTTGCGTGACGTTTTTAAAATTATATTGTCTCTTAATTCAAACCTTACTCCGATCCGGTTACGCGATCGGTACAGCTAAAATGAACAACTCGATGTCTGCGCTTGCGGCTGAAGATTCAACCGTGATCGCGGCACCTGATGCGACTTCCGCCTGCGCTTCAACAATACTCGCGCTGCGAACTATCGCATCTACCGTGGCGCCTTTTGCCAAAACAGCGGTGGATATCGATGTGCCGGCGTTTTTGACAGTGATGTTGGACGCCGTATTATCTATCGCCCTGATCCACCAATCGATGATGCGAAGCTTGCGCGTGGTAGTAGCAACGGCGATCGCGGTCGGAACCGCATCGAAGGCACAGACTTTGCGGATCAATATCGGTAATACCCCTTCATTGACAGCTTCATTGATAACGCCCGCGGGCCCAATCGAGCCAGCCGCACCATTATCAAACAGTACCTCAACGATATCTCCGGCGGCTGTAGCAGCTTCCAGAGCAGACCCCTGCGCCGTGCCGTTAGCCGTATCCTGCACTTTTCCGTCATTTGCCCCATAAAGCACTGCACCAAGTGCGAATGCCTCAGCTGCGACGGCTTTATATGTCCTACTTGCTGACCTTAGGGCTACAGCTACCAATTCACCGTCAGCGACCGCCTGCGTGGTAACGCCAATGAATGCTTCTCCGGCATCAGCGTATACAACATCTCCCGATGCATCCAACTTCACGCGGCGATATGCTGCCAGTGCCTCTGCCGCGCGGTACGTCTTGGTCCCAATATTCTCCTGTGACATCTTTGTCCTCCTCTTTTGTGAATCAGGTTGTTTTTTTAAGCAATAAAACATTTCATTAACTGCGTTCCTTATTACCGCTATTACCGCGCGGTATGCCGGGGTGAAGCTGTCGCGCTCAGAGCTTCAGCGATGGTGCATTTATGCTCTTTCTGATATTCCTGCGCGGCCGCGAGATGCGATTTCTTCCCAGATGCTTCCTCTCCGTTCTGACCCGGAGGAATAGGCGCCTCAGCCTTCAAAGACTTCAGGAATCCGTCCTTAGCCTCTTCTACGGTCTTACCGTCTTTAATGGCTGCAAAAGCGATCATATCCATACCTTTGGGCGCTGCCATGGTGATGTCGGCGATACGCTTCTGCTCTGCAGCTTTACCCTCGGCTACACCGGCCGCTTTGCCTTCAACCACACCGGCTGCTTTACCTTCAGCGATCCCTGCCGCTTTACCCTCGGCATACAATGCATCTGCGACCGCTTTGTTCCCAGCCTTGAGCTGGTCAATGGTGATATCCTTTAGTTCCATTGCTACCTCCTCTGTTTGAGTTGTTTGGGTTGTTTTATTATTTTCATCTATCCCTGTATCGGTAGCAGTTGCCATAGCCTTTGTTTTCTGGCCAGCATCCGCCGCCGGTGACTTAAGTACGGCATCAAACGCCATAATGCCGTCGACCAGGCCTTCATCTTTGGCTGCCGCGCCTATAAAGATGTCGCCTGTTGCTACTTCAATCGCGTCCTCTACCGTAATACCGCGGTTACGCGCAACCGCTTTAACAAAGAGGTCGTAAAACATGTTGACCTCCCCTTGAATTACTGCCCTGTCTTCCTGAGTAAACGCTTTATCCGGATGGCCAGCGGCTTTGTTTCTTCCCGCCTTAACAACTTCAGTCTTTATGCCTTTTTCCCAGTTGGCATGCGTATAATCGTCTACCACGGCATAAACCCCGATCGATCCAACAACAGCGCCGCTACTGGCATAAACCTGTGATGCTGCAGATCCGATCCAATATGCAGCAGAACACATCTGACCATTTGCAAATGCAGTAATTTCTTTCTGACCACGCAATGAAAAAATATAATCGGATAATTCAGAAACACCGTCCGTGCTTCCTCCAGGGCTATCGATATCTAACACGATCCGCTTGACCTGCGGATCTTCGACAGCCATACGTAACATATCGTTTATTTCCATAACGGACGTCCCCGGACACGATATTTTTTGAAGCAGGGATGCGCGCTTTGAAATCATGCCGTATATGGGCACCCTGGCGGTACCATCGATAACTTCATACGCCGGCGGCTCTTTTTTACCATCGGTTCGAGCCGCTATTTCCATCTGCGTGAGATCCTCACCTTTCAAATGACGAATCACAATATCGCGCATGGCAACAACCACATCTTCTTTCATCGCCCAAGGCTTCAAAAAAGCTGCTTCATTTATTCGTTTCATAAAAACCTCCTGTTAAACTGCAGCTGCTGTAAGGGCCGCTGCATTTTGAGGATCTTGCGGATCATCAGGGCCCTGCGGTTTCTTCGGATTAATAGGTTCCTCATCCGGATTTGGTTTATCCGACCCGTCATCCGTAGGCTGTTTATTATCTAATTTAGGCACCTCAAGCTCCAACTCTTTCATCTTCTTTTGCTCTTTCGACTGCTGCTTGAGAATCTCTTCATAATCTTTTCCACGCGCCGCTACTTCATCAGCCAATGACGATAAATGATTATCGATCGCTGCCTTAGACGCGTTGATCTCTTTCTCCGGCTCAATATACGCCCAACCTGACCCGATCCATCTTGCCCGGGTCCAATCGTCCCGCTTCTCGAAATAATCAGTTGCGTCGAACTCACCCCGTAAGAATGCCTCATCCATCAACATTTCCCAAACAGGCTGACAGAATTTTTCACCCAGCCAGATCTGTTCTTGCCGGAACATCCTGCGGGCTTCCAGAATGGCCGCGCGCGCAGCGGAAAAGTTTGATTTTGAGAAATCCTTTAATACCAACTCATACGGAAGATTCAGCCCAGCTCCAATGAACCGTAATACTTTTTCTATAAACGAATCAATCTGCGCCCCATTACGCGCAGGATTGAAACTCTGTACCTCTTCTCCTGGGCGCAAATACTTAAGCAACCCGGGTTCAAGCCCTTCCAACCGTTTAGCTCCTTCAGTTTCGGTGGATCTTCCGATCGCGGACCCCATAGGATCACCCACTTTTATAAACAATGCAAAACACGCGGCAACACGCGCAGCCACCATTTCTGATTCCATGTATCCGTCGAGATGCTTAAACCGATCTAATACAGGTGCGAAGAACGGTACGCCGCGGGTCTGGCCTGGACGCTTAACCCAATAAAGATGATATACATTGGTACGGCCGTACTTATTCTTAGCAGGATACCTGATATAATTTTCAGAGTTGTTAGACCGGCCATTCTTTGCGTATGTCATATCCCCGGGATGGCCTTTGCGGATCCAGTAAGCCACAGGTTCCCCGCGCTTTCCGAGTTCAACGCCTTTGCGGATTTTTTTATTTGATAGGAAATCTGATGGAGTATCGAGCCGATCAGATTCAATGACATCTAACGCATGGAAATAAGGCCTCCCAGGTTCATCAACCATTTCCGGGATAACAATCACCTCGCCATTGATCAGCATCTGCTGTTCAATAAGGTTCTGTATTTCCCAGAAATTCATCCGGTTACCCGAATCGGCGTGCTTGGCCCACTTTTGCCAAATCCGTTCCTGGACTTTCTGTGTTTTCTCCGCAACATCTTCCTCGATGCCTAAACTTTCCATGTCAATATTGCTCTGCGGCAAGATACCGGTACCCACAATATTTGACGTCATTGTTCCCATGATGCCTGTAGCGATATCGTTATTTCGTACTAGATCCCGGCTGCGTTCACGTAGATCTGCAAGATCCGGTAAAAGATCCTCATCCGCGGATCCTCCGCCAGGAAGCCACGATCTTTTAAGCCGGTCCCTGGTGGCACCCTTATACCCGCCATTAGCAGAAAAATACTCCCGCGCCTGATTATTGGCAACCCTGGCCATACGGCGTTTGAATTCCCATGCGGGAGATATAACGCCGATCGCGGAATCTAGGTGCTCAACAAAATTTTTCTTAGGCTGCTTGGTCTCTTCCATTTATTTGCCCTCTTTATGAAAATACCGCATAATTCACGGCGCCGCCGGCTCTTGAATCTATTTCGTTTTTTAGTTTATCTCTCCACGCAATCAACTTATCCAGATCCACACGCTGGAACGTCCGACCACCTATGGTATACGACTGTGCAGCTCCGTTACTGATAAAATTAGCGATCGCTGTCTCAACAGCAGTCAGCATGCTGGCAAGATCCGTGGCCACAGTAGCCGCTACCACGGGCACTCCGGCATTAGTTACCGCATCCCTGGCCATAAACGTATTTGAATACTTCACGTCCAGCGTTACGTCTAATACCTCTACAACGTACGTATCTTTAACAAGCGGGGTGAATGGAACTTTCCAGCTCATTCCCGCGATGAATATTGCCGACCCGGTTGCGAAAGACGTCCCGTCCGATACTTTAGTGATCGTATAAGTGACTGTGTCGGTGCTTCGCGATTCCGGGATCGAAATTACTGCATTAAATAACTCATTTAAAGTTATATATTCCATCTTTTACCTCTGCTGGCGGATCGTTTTTTCAATTCCGGTATAATCTCCGTTTTCCTTGACCCCGTTGGTCGCGGAATCAATATCGGAAACAGCCTTTCCCAAACTCCCAGCCGGCCGGCTGGCCACAGTGCTATTTAAAACACCTTCCGCTATTCCGGCCGCCGTTTCATTGTCTATAATCGCCTGTGCGTTAACCGTGCTATGACTTAGATCAACTGTCGTATTTGTATCAATGAGCTCAGTGATCGTTCTATTTTGGTAACCCCAAATCTGGGCAGGAGTAGTTCCGGTGATCGATGTAATCGCAGCATTTAGATAATCCACGATCCGCTTGCCGATTGACCCGGCAGTGGTCATCGCTGTACTCAATGCATCCCAAATAGACTGGATGCCCGCGGCACTCAATGAATATCCCGTTTTATCATTGTTAGTCGTAACGGTAACACCGTTAGTGACGCTCGCTACACTGCCCGCAACATTGCCTCCAACGTTTCCGGTAACTGAAGCAACCGCTCCTCCAGCATACGTAGACCGGCTGGATACTGTCGTATCAAGATTAGTTTTAATCAAAAGACCATAAGTGCTGGCATTATTGTGGCCGATGACCACGTCATCCCATATAGCGTCAACACCACCTGCGCTTAAAGCGTATCCCGTTTTATCGCTAACCGTTCCCGCAGTTACCGCGCCCCCAGCTGTAATAGCCAACGCGCTGAAATTTGTCGGCAACGTAAATGATCCCATCCTCGTCGTAATAGCCGCATTTAAATTTGTACCAAGAATATACCCTGCTGCGCCAGATCCATACGCTCCTGGTAAAGACGTCGCCCATGGATCACCGGCAGATCCAGCAGCGTTCATCGCTGCTCCAAATGTTCCGCTGGTCGTGTGTCCGGATGTAGCCAAATCCCAAGTTGCGGCGGCAACGGTAGCTGCTGACGGAGCAGACGCGCCCTTAAGATAGGTGCCAGCCTGGCCAGCTGTTGAGTATCCACTAATATCGGTTTGCCATATATCCGCAGCAGTCAACACAGACAGTGCAGTTGTTCCGCCGGTCAACAACGTCCTTAATTCATTGGCTGTATCCATTGCCGCGGTGTCGGTAAGGATGGCGTCAATATCGTCGTCTTTATCAGTCTGGCCAGATGAGCCCATAATGTAATTTGTCGGAAGTTTTCCGTTGATAGTGTTCAGGTAATCCATATACCCCGCCCTGGTCGCGGTTAACCGTGACAGCAATGTTGTTGTACCTGTCGTATCAGCTCCGGCATAGGATGACACCGCAGTATCACTACCGGTCAAGAGCGTCCGCAGTTCAGTGGATGTATCCATTGCAGCTGTATCAACCAGGATCGCAGCCGTATCCGCTTTAACCGCGGCAATATCTGCTGCAATGCTCGCCCCTGCAGGCGCGCCTAGACGCGCGTATATGTCGCCAGTAAGATCAGTTTCAAAAAGCAATCCATAAGTTCCGGCCGTACCGTAAGACGCGGTTGCTGCGTTCCAGACGGCCGTTGCCACACCCGCCGCATCCAGATCGTTGAAACCGGTAACACCTGTGCCTTTAGCAAGGGCAATATTTGTACCGGCTGTAAGAGTCCTAGTCCCGCTTGACCAAATACGATCAGCCGAACTCTGTGCAAATTCGGTCGATGTAATAGCTCCGGCCGCGATCTCCGACGCACCAATAGCATCAGTTGCAATAGACGCCGCAGTTATCACATCCGCAGCTAATCCGTTGACAGTAGTAACCGCTGTCGCTGTGCCAGTCGTGGTTACTGTGTCCACAGCCCCTCCGGTAACATTTATCGCTCCGCCGTCGTCAGTCGTTGCGGCATTCGCCGGCACGCCGGTAATCGTCCTGATCGGTATTACCTGCGTTGTGGCGTTAGTTGTTGACGATTTGGTCTGGATATATACGTATAAATGATTCATTTCCGAAGCCGTGAGATTAAGCCAATACATGCCGCTCGACTGGATCTCGGTTGCCTCATTCGTCGCATCAGTCCAGTTTGACGGTGTTCCAGTTTCAGCGTCGAGGTATGAAATCTCGCTATCCAATCCGGCCGCGCCGGCAACAAACGTTCCGTTATTACTATAAACCATCGGAAATATAACCCTGGTGATCTGGTTCTTCTGGCGGACAAGTTCAAATCCGATAGCGTTGCCCAAGACGGAAAGGATCGCCAAAGCTACGACAACGTGGAAAATCCCAAATCGTTTTAAGAAATTGTTCATCAAAAATTTCCTTTCATTGTTCCTCATCTACCTATACACTCCGTTCATCATTCCTACCGCAATTCCTCGACGAGAAAAAACTTTATTTACGCCCCCCGACGAGGAAACGTATTCATCTGCCCCAATATCCCAAGTGCCGGAGCGGGTAGTTCCGTCGATGTCGGTGGTAAAATTTAACGGTGCGCTTTCGCTAGATGTATTTACACCTGCGCCAATAGCAACGGTATCCGTAGATAACAAATGTAAGTCATAAGGAGCAGTTGTTGAAACAAACGATACTGTTTGATTTACAATATTATTACTTCCGCTCCAATCATCAGCAGTGCCATCAAAGGATATACAGTTTGTAAGTACCATTGACCCTGAATATGCATAAAAATCCTCATAGGGGGTATAAGAAATTACATTCTTAATTACTAGTGTCCCTACTGTTTTGTTCATGGTTATTGAGCCACCCCAGCATGTACAACTATACATATATCCGCTAGTTCTAAACTCAATTCCGCCAGCTTGAAAAATACAATTTATAAAATACGGAGTAGCGCCAAATGCAAAATTTCCGGTACTATACAAGATACAGCTATCAAGTATTATATTTCCTGACATCCAATCAGGTATATAAATAGCCCCACCTGAATCATTACGTAACTGCATACTCTTAAACGTTATGTTATCGGTATAAATATATAGCGGTTCTCCTCCAGCAAGAATATAATAATCACTATCCCATTTACCTGTAGTATTGTTACCTTGTATAGTAAGAGTACATGTTGGACTAGTAGTCCAACCACTTACTGTTACCGCCGTCGTATCCGCCGCCGTCCCGCTACAATTAATCGTTAACGCATCTCCGCCATTATCCGTAAGATCTCCATCTTCACTATCCTCTGCTATATTCAACGAGGCGTACGCCGCATTTGTTCCGCTGGTCTCATTAGTAGTACCATTCCCGCCGCTGGACGCTGTATTAACATATCTAGCCAATGACGCAGCGTATGCGTTCGGCAATATTTTATCCCATCCCCATTTCGCTAACTGCCGCACAGGCATGAGACGATCATAGAGTTTTGCCTCACGCTGCATAACTGCTATATCTGTTGTAGTCTTTTGCGTGGGTATGATTGCAGAACTTAATACCGCTGTGGTTGCGACAGACGTTTTACCGCTGATAGATCGCGCCGCCTTGAACGCGTCAACGTCTATTTTGTTATGGCGATATGCTAAGGTTGTGGTTACTTCTTTGCTAATTGTTCCCTTAACAACTACCCTATCGACAAGCGTATTCCCTTTTGTTATCCAATCTGCGGAAATATCTGTTGGCTTAACAATAAAAGGCGAATAATCTTCTTTGCTTTGCATTTCAGACCATTCAGCCGTCGTAATTGTTCGTTCGGTTTCTAAGAGTTCAGTCTTAGTTTCCGTATACGGCGCAAGCATAGCGGTGCGCTGTGCTTCTGTTATACCGCTTACTTTTTGTATAAAATATCCTGGTGTCGACGGACTTTTAGCAGACCTTGCGCACGGTATCACATCAACAATATCGCCCTTTTGACTACGCCCGGCGATCATGTCGCTGGACGTTATCTCATTCTCGGCTTTGATATATACCCAGAAATCTTCAGCGCAGGCTTGTCCCGCCAACCCCATCAGAATTATTAAAGCTAACAATATCTTTTTCATTGCAATTTATTGTTCCTCCGCCAGATAAGTAACTTTATTTGTGCGGTTGTGTTGATTCTTTTCATTGAGTAACCTCTAAAAAACAATAGCGGCAGTTAAAAGTGGTTAAGGCACCTTAACTGCCGCTATCTAAAACAAACAAATCACCCGTCGGTGATCAGTTTTTTATCTATTTTTTACGTCTTATCGCCGGCTCATATTTTCCTTGGGTGATGATATTTCTTTTCATGAATTTATTTTCTCACAGCGCACATTCTTGTCAATTAAACCATTCCGCTCAGCGGAAAGATGTTTTTAGTCCTGTTCTAGTACTTTGAAGTTCTTCTTGCAGGTATTACATTTGTAATAGAGAATCGGGCGGGCAGATGTTCCCTGACTTTTCAAATTTTTTGACTTACAATATGGACATTTTAAAGGTTTATGAATGACGACGGTGGGCGCCGGCTTACCCGGATCCATAAGGTTACTTTCGTCAACCACTACATCGGCAACATTATCTTCCCTGGTGGGTTTTATCTCACCTAACCACGGACTTGATGTTTTTCTAATCCACGATTCGCCCATACCGTCGAGTTTTCGGTTAGTGCATACGTCTGCAATTATCGTCGCTATCCCTTAATCCACCCGGTTTGCTTCCCAATCCAGCTTTCACGGGCTTCTGCTTCCGGTACCTGATCAATGTGATCTGACGTCTTGGGCTTGTCCTCTTCCCGCAAATTGTAGGTGTAAAGCATTTCGGCGCCCGCAACCGTATATACTTCAGTATCTAAGTAATGCGCGGCCGCGTGCGCGCGAACCGGCCGCCACACCTCGCGGATCAATCCCTTTTTCTTATCTCGCTCCCGAACTTTATGCTCTCCGCAAAACCAGTTAAAATAATCCTCCGAAGGATTCTTAAATAGATGCCACTTAAATATCTTATTCCCCGCGTTATCCGGAAGCGGATCCACTAAACGTGCGATTTTATCCTTGAAATATGCCGTATCTAATAAATAAAGCAATAAGCCTCCCGGGAGCGGTTTACCATTCGTATATTTTTCAATTGTTGTGGTCTTATACGGCACTCCCCCCAGCTGATCCTTGCCTTTGATTGCACGAGTTCGCTCGCGATGTAACCTGCAAAAATCATAGACTTCATTTGTCCGATATCCAGTATCAAACAAATTTAGCCGTGTCAAAAAGGAATCGATTCCGGGAACGACTGACGGATACCGTGTATCCAACATTATTTTTTCAACCTCTTCCCAAGTAGTTACCTTTTCTTCTAGTATCAACCACGACTCCGGATGCGGTCCGAACGCCCGGATACTGCAGACAAAATAATTTTTCTGCACATCTACTGCACCTATGAGCACGATCGCACCATCAGGAACCGTCGCTTTTTCATAGTTCTGACAAAGTTTCTTAATCTGTTCTGGCCGACTCGCTTCAACCTTTTCTTCCCAGATCTGCGCCAACCAACTATTGATAAAATTCATTAATTTTTCTGGGTGCTCTTTTGAATCAAAGAACTTTGCGATCACGTCAGAAAATGTTAGCCATGGCGAATATATCGCATTTAAGTGGAATCCCACATGTGATGTCTCAGGGAATATTAATTTCTCAGGGATCTGCCCATGAACATCAATTTTAATTGATTCTGGCAACCAAACACCTTTTAGAATCATCTGCTGTTTCATTAAATCCACAATTCGACCTTTGCAATAAATACACTCGTACCATGCAATATGATTCAACCTAATCCGCATTGTGTCGCGTTCACCCTCAGGCACTTTTATTTGATCAAAATTAAAGACCTGGTATCCACCGCAATGCGGGCACGGCACGTAATATGCGCGCTTATCAGATAATTCGTATTCTATATATATATACCCCTCAGCCGTGGTCGGTGTTGAAGAATCAATTATTTTACGAAACGGGAACGTCCGCGTTCTTTCTTCAGAAAGCTCAAGCGGATCGGATTCTTCCCCCGACCATTTGGGAAATTTATCCACTTCATCCCGGAATAGATTTTTTACAGGTTTACCAGCTAAAGCCGCGGGGCTATTCGCGCCGGCGAAATACGCATACATTCTATCTAATTTCATTTGCAGTTTTGTAAGATCATCGCTGTCTTTTGTCCGGTGCCGGCGCAGCGCAGGTGAAAGTTCTATCATACGTTTAATACGCGTGGCCGACATCGTTTTGGCATCCTGCTCACGGGGATAGACGAATAATGTAGGGCCCGGATCCTGGTCAACACAGTATCCAAACATGTTGAGGAATGATTCCGTTTTACCAACCTGGGTAGACATCATCAATGTAATTTTCTCGACAAACGGATTAATGAAAGAGTCCATTATCCCGCGCAAATATGGCGTACGGTCAGTATACCAAGGCCCGGCTTCTGCGGACGTCAAAGGATCAAGATTCCGGTTTTTATCCGCCCATTGTGAGACGGTTATTTCTTCCGGCAATTTCCAAGTGTTTTGAACGGCCTCAGTCCAAAGCGTCGGCCTCTTGATTGTTTCGAGCATTTTTTTTGCCTACTTGCGTTTGATCATCAGAAAATATTTTGCCCTCAGAGAACTCCTGGATTATTTCTCTGATTCTGGCCGTTAATCGCACGTTGATCTGCCGAGCCTCCAACCCAACTAATGCCGCAGAAATTTGATTAGGTAACGCTAACATCTTATTCTTTACTGCAGCACTAATCTGCACCAGCTCACGTTCAACCGTGTCTCTAGGGATTAGAGCGCCAATGGCCTTTTTATAGTCGATCTCGGCCAGTTTTGCCTTGTATTTTCGAAACTCAGCATCATAAGTCTCTAATTTGCTTTTCTTCTCTCCATCGCCCTTATGCTTCTTATTCTTCAGGGCACGCCACGCGCGTATCTCGATAAGATCGTACTTACCCTGCGGCGTGACTGGAGCTCCGTTTTTGACCCAGCGGGCAACCGTACGAACGTCAACTCCGAAGATCTTCGCCACTTTCTCCTGGCTGTCGACCGTACCGGGCGAATCCGGATCCTGCTCCATCTGTTCAAGTTCCTTGATCTCAGTCTTCGACAAAGATGGCGTTGACGACTTTCCGCGCTGAAGTTTCTCAATCAAATGAATGTGCCGGCGCTTCTTGGCCATTTCTATAACCTTAAATTTTTGAAGCTCTTGAATGTCAGGTTTAATATTTATCTGAGCCACAATTCCTCCTATTATTCCCGTCGAGAGAATGTCTCCCGATCAGATTTACCACACTACCATTTCATGACCAGGACATCCCAAAAAAACAATTCACCATCGGTGAGATGGGGCGCCTCGCCCGACC
>Ga0172381_10001746_pt1 | contig 24830 bp, 41 predicted proteins | sample Leawel6488metaG_FD_119754 | JGI IMG/M metagenome (GOLD analysis project Ga0172381, IMG submission 119754) | Leachate microbial communities from a municipal landfill in Southern Ontario, Canada - Leachate well 64-88 metaG | ecosystem: Engineered > Solid waste > Landfill > Unclassified | place... | reverse complement strand
GCTCTGTTGAATACTCACAGGGTATTGGTAGCGGTGGTTTGGTTCCTGAATATAACTCAAGCACCGCCGAAGGTAAAGCCGCTGCGATTGAATATGATTCCTTCAATCCTCTTTACGAAAAGACCTTCACTCATAAAGAATACGCTAAAGGACTGGCAATCGAGCGTAAGCTTTATGACGATAACATGAGTGGATTGATCCGCCGCAAAGCCGCAACTTTGGGTGACGAATACGGCACGACCCGCGCTACCCACATGGCCAGTGTCTTCAATAACGCTTTCAGTTCATCTTACTTGGGAGCAGATGGTAAGGCTCTTTGCGCTACCGATCACCCCACTTCCCCAAGTGTTTCCACCGCCGTTGTAAATAAAGGTACTTCCGCTTTATCTTATGCGGCTATCGTTGCAACCATGCAGGCCGGTAAGAAAATGAAAGATGACCGTGGCAATCCTCTTCCTTTCAACTACGATGTTTTGTATGTCCCTGTTGAATTGGAAGCTACTGCGATTGAGGAAACTAAAGGCCTGTTGAAACCTGGAATCGCTGACAATACCGCCTCCGCTTTACAGGGCGCTGGCCTTCGTATCGTTGCTGATCCTTACCTGACTGATTCTAATAACTGGTTCATGATTGATTCAATGAAATCTAACCTGCATCTTTTGTGGTTTGATCGTGTCTCTCCTGAACTGTCAATGGATCCGACTAGCGATTACAATCTGGTTGCCCGCTATCGTGGTTACATGCGCTACTCATTCGGTTGGGATTCCTTCCAGTGGGTTTACGGTCACGAAGTTTAGTCTAAATAAATGGGGCGGCGTAAAAACCGCCCCAACAAGTGTTAATCGGGCTAGCCGCCCTAAAACTCTAAAGGAGTACACATATAATGGCTACACATTTCTCAGGCCCTGTAATTTCTGAACATGGATTTAGTACTACTGGCGCACCGGCCTCATACACCGAGCCTGTTTTGGGCGTTGGCGTTTATGGAACCCCGGTAGAAGATACCTCTGTTCTTGACAATATCGCGTTCACCGTCAACATGAAAACAGCTACGAATAAAACAACTGCTGATACCTCAAGTATGTCCGCTTATATCGGAGCCGCAAATACCACAGATACCCCGCACGTGAAACTGCAAGGGCTGTTGGTTTCGTCAACCGTTCATGGTGACTTGTTTGACGCTTACGCTGTTCAAGGTCATTTAACTATCCATGATGCAATGGCAACCCATGATGCCAACGCACATTTGACCGGTTTGTCTGGTAAGACTCTGTTATCCGCCGCTGTTGAACAAGGCTGGGTAACCGGCGTTTTAGGTCTGATTGACGGTGACGGGGCTGTAACCGGTCTTTGTCATGCAATCGCTGGCGTTGTAGAGGCCAATGTCGGAGCTAATGTTTGCGATGCTGTTCTCTATTTGGGAGCCGATGCAACCGTTCCGACTGGTATTGAGTTTGCGGGTGTGGCAAACATGACCGCGCTGATGAAAGTTGATTCCGTTGCCGGGTGTGTAATTTCAAACGCGCTTGTACCCGCCGCTGACCCTAGTGCCAGTACTGTTGGAGCCGATGCCTGCTTAAAGATTATGGTCGGGGCAACCCCCTATTATATTCCACTGTATGACACGCTTCAGTAGATTGGAAACGGAATGACAAAAGAAGATCTGCAAAAAAGACTCGGTTTGTTGAACTCTGAAAAAGAACAGACAAAGGCGCAGATAAGTCAATTACAGGCGAATCTAAACGCTTATATTGGAGCAATAGCTGAATGTGAATATTGGCTAAAGCAAATAGATTCGCCTGAAAAGGCAGAAAACGAGGTACAAAAATGAACGCTGTCTTACAAGCTGCAACTACCATTGCAAAAACTACCCAGACATTGATTGGCTCTGAAGTAGATTGTCGCGGTCAGAGTTATTTGACTTTTTATTTTGATTACGTCAAAGGTGACGAAACCGGATTGATCATTACTCCGTCCGTTTTACGTGAAAGCGGCGGGACCGTATATCCATATGCGGAGCGAACCGCGACCGGTGGGGCAATTACCTTGACTGACACAAAAATTACCCTGACCGCCAATAAGTCCAGTTACATGACCTTTGACGTTGAAGGTATCGAGATAATGAAGTTTACTCAAGGTGGTTCTGCTGGAGACGGAACCACTCTCGGAACACTGGCAGCGTCTTACTCTTTGAAAGGGTAAACAATGAGCTTTACTTTTGATAACACACTATCAACCGACCTGGCTAAAGTACGCTTTGAAATAGGCGACGTTAATTCCGAGGGGCATTACCTAGAGGATGAAACGATTACTTATTTTCTAACTACTTCGATTGGCCAGGCGGTTGTAAGTTGCATCGAGCATATCATTACTCAATTGTCTATTCCTGATTTCAAGTTGGATTGGATGTCAGTATCTAATGCCCAGGCCAGAAGCGCATTTGAAAATATGCTGAAATTGAAACAACAGAAATACGGAATATCAAGCGGTGCTGTAATGACTTGTACTATCAAACATGCTCACAGAGCCGATAGCTACGAGTATTCAGAAGAGCTAAACGATGACGGGTTACACTACGACGATCCTTCAGGTGGTTTATAAATGTTACCTAATTCCAGACTTACCGCTCAATTAAATAGAATTGCTAAACAAAATATGTTTGGCGATACCGGATATTTAATTAAGCAGGTCTGGAGTGGGGCTTATGATTCTTATGGAAAACCAGTAATGACAGAATCAAACATTCCTGTGATTTGTTCATTTACAGATCGACCTACGGCTATTATATGGCAGTCTCACGTTGATCTTGAAATTATCTCTGGTGAGGTTAGATTCAATTCTGCAAGCGAACCGACTAAAGGTGACAAATTTAAAGTCGTGGGAAGGTTTGGAACTCTAAACTATCCAGACAAAACATACGAGATCGTAGGCACTACTAATCGAGATATATTTGGGTTTGTATGTGCTCTCAAGGCAGTGTCAGTATGAACACATCAATGACCTTTGACACAAAAGGACTTGACGCTTCGCTGTTAAAGATAACTTTCAACTCCAGCGAACTACGACAAATAGAAGCGCCAGGAGGGGAAGTATTTGTACAAGGAATGAAACAGCGCGCCGCCGTTGATACAAGTTTTATGAAGAATGAAATAAAACGACACGTTGTGAAAGAGACATCTGAGATTATCGAGGACGAAATAGGATCGGATGCACCTTATGCTATCTATCAAGAATATGGTACTGGTATCTATGCAGAAAATGGACAAGGTAGAAAAACACCTTGGGTATATCGTAGGAAAGACGGAAAGTTTATAACAACTTCTGGTAATAGACCTCACCCGTTTGTAAGACCAACGGCTTTAGAGGACAAAGATAAGATTATTAAAGCAATGCAAGAAAAATTCGATTGGATGTTAAAAAGCAAATGGAAATAATACCTAACATCATAACTTTTTTAATGACGAATACCACCGTAACTGGTGTATTTGATCATCGTATTACTGGAAAAGACGTACCAGATGGACAAACATACCCTTATGCTTATTTATGGGAAGTGACAAGTCCACAACAATATCATCATCAAGGTGAATCAGGGCGCGTAGCTCTTATTCAGTGTGATGTGGTGTCTGATACCCCTTCCAGTGTGGATTTGGCAAAACGAACCATAAAAATGGCCTTATCTGGGTATCGTGGCATGATGGGTGAACTAAATATAGGATATTGTTTCGTAAATACCGCCGATGTTCCTAAAGACCCAGACCAATTGGCATATAGAAATATCTTAGAGCTAACAATTAGCACAAATTCGTAGAAAGGATTTACATGCGACCAAAAGGAAGTAAAAACGTGAAAAAAGAATCAGAGCCAATCATGGAAACTAATCCAGAAATTGAGACCGTCACCGAGAAGGCCGAAAAGGTGCCAGACGTAAAAGCAGAGGTACGCCGCGAATATTGGGAAACTACAAAATGGAAAGGCGTTGTAGATGTTTTGAAGTGTAGGAATTGTGGTCATTGTGAGAGTAATGAAGGTAAAAAAGATCGAATGATTTTACACGTTATCACTCATTTTCCAGCAAGTGAGCAAGAAAAAATGTTTAATAAATTAGTAAAGGAGTATTAGTATGACAGCTACTGCAATTGTAGTTCAACAGCTTTTGTCACCGTTTCCAGCAACCCCTTTAACTGCCAGCTCCGCTGATATTGTTTTCACGGCATTGACAGTTACGGAAGGTGACGTATTCACCTGTACTGGAAGAGAAGTTATCTTAATCAAAAATGGTACGGGTACAAATACCTTGACTATTTCTAGCGCCGATGACGAAAAAGGACGCGCTGAAGATGTCACTTCTTATTCAATCGCGGCCGGTCTTTTGGCTTGTTTTTCACAAGGTTTAACTAATTCTCAAGGTTGGAAAAATTCATCCGGTCAGATTAAGTTAACCCCCTCAAGCGCTGAATTAACGTGCGCGGTTGTTAGATTACCGGCTGGTTATCCTAATTAGGAGACGATATGGCAGACCCTACCGCATTAACCCCGTATCAAATGTTGGATCCATTCGCGGCCGCTGGAGCATTAGCTGCGCATTTTACACCCGTAGCTGGAACCATTACCGATGGTAACACCTGGGTGTGTAATGGAAGAGACTTATTGTTTTTTCAGAATAGTGACGCTGGAGCTGTGACAGTAACAATAACCAGCGTAGCAGATGAAAAAAATCGAACCGGTGACATTACCACATATTCTATAGGAATTGGCGAGTTCGCAATGTTTTCTGTAGGACTTACCAACGCTTTAGGCTGGCAGTCAACCGCAAAGAAAATCAGAATTACTGTAAGTGACGCTGATTTGAAAGTTTCAGTTTTGAGATTACCCGCCGGGTATCCTAACTAAAGGAGTTTATTATGGCATCAGAAGCATTTTGGGCTTTTGGAACTATCTTGCAAATGGGTGACGGTGCAACGTCTGAGACTTTTACAGCGATTGCAGAATTAACCGAAATTAACCCGCCTCAAATGTCGAAAGACTCAATTGAGGTATCTAACCATTCGAGTCCTAGTCGATACAGGGAATTTCTTGCTGGAATGAAAGACGGCGGTACTGTATCAGGAAAAGGAAATTGGCTTCCGAATAACGCTACACACGATGAAAATACCGGTCTGTTAGAGTCATTTACTGATGATTCTAACCATAACTGGAAACTTGTCTTACCTGACTCTTTGGGTACGTTTAGCTTTGTTGGTCATCTGACTTCCTTTAACCCTGAAACTCCTTTGACTGCTCAAGGCGCATTGTCGTTCTCGATCAAGATTTCAGGAAAACCATCGTTTGCGTAGAAAGGTTTTAAATGACTCTTACAAGAGATGAAATTCTTAACATGATTGACCTTACAACTAAAGAGATTACCGTCCCTGAAAATATAAAAGTTTGGGGTGGTAAGACTCTTTATATCAAACAATTATCAAGGGGTGATCAAGATACTTATCTAAAAAGACAATTTGGTACTGGTAAGGTATCTGGTGGATCGTCTGAATTTTTGATGGTAGGCCTTTATGGACATGACGCGTGGTTATGTTCAAGAGGTATATGTGATGTAAAAGGTCAACGTATTTTCACAGAAGAGGACTTACCAGCGCTAGATGAAAAATCAGGTGAATTTGTGGGCTGGTGTGCTAAAGAGATTCTAAAGTTCTCCGAGATGGACAAAGATTCAAAAATTGCCAAGAGAGTGGCTAAGGCTCAAGCCAAGGACGATCTAAAAAACTAATAGCCGACCCTGACCGATTGTTTGAAATGCGGTTAGGGTTGGCCCTCCACAAAACCAGGTCAGAAATTAGAGACCTACCGGCAACTGAATACCACGACTGGGAATTGATGTATGTTTTAGAGCCGTGGGGCTGGGAAGAGCAAGAATACAAATTTGGGAAATTACTTGCTTCAATGTTTACCATTGCTAATAAAGGTAAAAAGAGTTTCAAAGCAAAAGACTTTGTACGAGACATGCAGAAAATTTATAAATTATATGAGGACGATGTTTCTGACATGACACCAGAAGAATTAAAGAAATATCGCCAAGAACACCGGGAAGAAATTCGAGCCGCTGCAAAATGGGCTATGGGAGTTTCATAGATGGTTACCGCTGCCACAGTAATTGCTAAACTAATTTTAGATTCTACGGAATATAAAAAAGGATTAGCTAAAGTAAAAACAGATACGCAGACTCTTTCTAAAGATGGTGGAAAGAGTCTAGCGGGTTTAAGTAGCGCTTTTCAATCAGTTACCGGATTCTCTTTAGGGATGGCTGGGGCGGTTGGTATCGCGGGGGTTGCTTTACAGAAAACAGCAAAGTTTTTGAACGAATGCGAACAAGCAGCCAATGAAGCAAATGTTGTTATGGCCAAACAGGAAGCCATTTTAAAAGCCACGGGGTATGCCGCTGGAGTTACAAGTGATCAACTCCAAGACATGGCTTCTTCATCGTCTAAATTAACTGGTATAGACGATGAGCTAATTGCAACCGCACAATCAATGTTACTTACTTTCCGGAATATCAAAAGTGAGGGCGATGTATTCGAGAGAGCGCAAAACGCAGCGCTTGATTTACAAACAACCTTTGGAGGGTTGGAAGAATCCGCTAAACAAGTAGGCATGGCGCTCAATGATTTTGGTGGTTATACCAGACTCCAACGATCCGGCGTTACGTTCTCGGACGAACAAAAGAAACAAATAGCGAACTATAAAGAAACAAATGATTTAATGGGTTATCAATTACTGCTACTTAGTGAGATTGAGAATCAAGTCGGTGGTACAGCGGCGGCTATGGAAGCAGCAAGTGACGGGACTGCAAAACTTGCTGTTGCTACCGAAAACTATAAAGAAGCGGTCGGTCAGAATTTAGTAGACTTAAAACGAGACTGGAATGATTATTGGTCTACTGTATTTAATGACGCTACCGAAGAGTTAAATTTTCTTACAAAAATAAAACAATTAGGTTTTGAACAAAGCGCAATGGGGGATTATTGGCAAAATGGAATGGCTTATTCCGAAGAACAAGTCAGGATGATAATTGCATACTCTGAAGGTATCGACGCTGAAGCAATAGCCGTAGGCAATTTAGGCGATGAAGCAGGACTAACCGCCGATCAAATGGACATGCTTGCTGAAGCTGAAAGTAAAGTTAATCAGGGCGCTGTAGATATGGTTGCCTCGTTTTCAAATATCGACCAAAGTTATCAGGAAAAGCTATCCGATATCAATGAAGAATTAAAATCAGGTGCAATTAATACCGAAGAATGGACTCAAAAGACAAAAGAACTCGCGGACGAACACGAACTAGCAACACATAAAATTATACTTGGATATATTGAACAACAATTAGCAATCGGAGGACTAAGCGATACAGAAACAGAATTCTTACTTGCTAAAGGTGTTGAATGGGGTATCTATTCCGATACAGCTATTGCAGAAATGAGAGCAGTTCAAGCGGAATGGGCTGGGTTCGATCCTGGGAATAAATCAGCCACATTCACGGTCACGACTTATTATAACGATAGTGGAACTAGTTCTAGCGGTCTCGTTATAAGAAAACCGGGTGAAGCTGTTGAAGGCGCGAGGGCATTAGGTGGGTCGACAATCGCAGGTGGAATGTATGAAGTCGCTGAAGGTGGAAAACCTGAATTGTATTCCCAAGGTGATCAAACTTATTTGTTGACAGGAAGTCAAGGTGGAATGGTAACACCTGCAAAATCGAATTCACAATCTCAAGGTTTTACTTCAACAGATTATAAAGCCTTTGGGAATGCCATGGTAGTAGCTTTGCAACAAGCGGGGTTAGTGTAATGGCAGAATTTGAGGATTATTACGTTGAAGGTTATTTCAATGGGTCATGGGTTAATTTCAAACGTGACATTGTAAGTGTTATTCATGGGGAATATGGAATATTTGGCAATCAGATTTTAGACCGTGTTGGTGATATTGGAGTATGTACTTTTGTTTTGGATAATAACGAATCTAACAGCGCAGGTCTGGTAGGGTATTATTCTCCAGGTCATATTAATTGTAGGGCTGGATTTAAACCCGGACTAAAAATAAGAATCAGTTTTGTGTTAGATGGATATCCTATTAAAAAATGGGAAGGTAAAATCCCGAAAGACGGAATTAACGTTAAGTCTGGAAACTACTCAAATAAAATAGTCTCAGTAACAGTAAAAGATTGGATGTATATAGCTTCAAACCATGAGATAAAAGGTATTTCTTTTGCGATTAACAAGAATATTAATCAAGGCGTGGCTTTAGTTTTGGCTAACATGCCAACAGGTCTACAACCGCCCGGAACTACTACTTATCATACCGGTGAATCAACCTTTAGCACATTATTTGACGTCAACAAACAAACCACTACGGCTCTTTCAGAGTTTGGAAAGTTAGCACAAAGCGAGGTTGGATTTATTTACATGACCCGCGCCGGATTAGTGGTAGAGGGTAGACTCACGAGAAATGAAGAGAAAACTACTCTTGACGCATATCCAAAAGCCAGGTCTGAATTAGGGTTACTGATTAATGAGGACAATGATTATATTGTCAACGAAAACGGCGCAAGAATATTATTATCAGATTCTACTCAAGCAATTTTTGACAACATACAAGCGGACGCTACAACGCCTTATGGACAAGGATATTACAATAGCGCAAAGTTTAGAGCCTATCCGAGAAGAGTAGACGCTTCAGCGACAACAGTTTTGTTTAATCTTGAAAGTCCAATGCTTATTGACGCAGGAGCAACGGTAACAATCAGCGGCGGATATACCGACCCTACTGGAATATCGAAAAACGTGTCTGGTATTAATATGGTTACTCCCGTAGCGACAACACATTATCAGATGTTTGAAAACGAAGATGGCACTGGAACTGATTTAACGGCTAATTTGACAGTAACCGCTACTTTTGGTACAGGTGATTTTCAATACCTAATCGTTAATTCTGGAGCTGCTGGATATATTACAAAATGTACCGCCGTGGGTAAGGGTGTTTATACAGACGTATATGTGGAATACTACGAAGAGGACGCTACCGATATTGAGGCGTATGAACCGTCCCCATTAGTTTGCGACATGAAATACCAGGATGATCCTTTGGTAGCTGCACGCTGGGCTAAAATTTCACTCTATCAGACCAAGACCTTTAGAACGTCAATCGATGACTACCACATCAAGGCAAGTGTTGATTCAATCTATTTGTATGCTTTTCTTTACATCGAACCTGGAATGCGAGTAAGAATCAAAGAGGACGTAACCGGTCTTTACTCTGATTTTTTTGTGCAAGGTGTTAAGTTTGATATTGATCTAAGTGGAAAACTTGAATTTTCGTGGGTTCTAAGAGCGGTCGGATTGGACACGTTCAACTTTACAAAGTGGGCGGCTGATTCCACTCCTGTTTCTGGATATGGCACATGGTCAGATGATATTTACGGATGGGATTTCTAAGGAGCAATTATGGCGCTACAACCTTATACTGTAATAACAAAACCAACGGTTGGTAATAGTGTTTCAAAAGCGGACGAAGGGGATCCTATGGTTGATAACTTTACCCGCTTGCATACGCTAGAGGATCAAGAATTAAAAATACCTATAAATGGAGCTACTGCTCTTGTCGCGGGTGATCGTCAATACGATGTTATATGGACTAAATTTGACGGTGGTACGATTGTAGACGTTGGGGCAGTATGTTCGGTAGGTTCTACGTCTGGAAACGTAGTTTTATATATCAAAAAAAACGGCACAAATGTACTCACGACAAATATCACGATAGAAGAAACAGAAACAAGTTCCTTGACTGCTACAGTGCAACCGGTGATTAACGCAGCGGTTGCGACTGTGGCTAAAGGTGATTTGTTGGAATTTGGAGTAGTAAGTGAGGGAACAAGTGTTACTCATGTAATTATAGTCTACGCGATAAGGCCATCGGCATGATGTATAATCTTTGTGAGAGGATTATACAAAATGAAAAAACTATTGCTTCATGTGCTTTTCATAGGGATATTTAGCATGGCGGTTTTAGGATACGACAACAAAGTCAATAACGGGACGGTTGCGGTTCCTGACGGGTGTAACTACATTGTTGCGCTATGTGTAGGAACGGTTGATCCGCCGTATTTTAACGGTGCGCTCATGCAAACTTACGGAAGTGTACCGGCTCAAGGTAATCTAAAAGCTATCGGCGTGCATATCCTGCCTAATTCTTACAGCGGTGTTACTCTTCCATTTGTAATGAATGGCGCTGATAGTATTTCGTTTATCTATTTGGACGATTCCGTGTGTACAAGAGTTCCACCTGTTCAAGGATATAACGCCTCAGGATCGGTAACTGGTGATCTGGCAACATCAACGAATGATTATGTCTTTGGAATTGTGTTAGGAACTAACGGACAAGTTTTGATAAAAGGCGACACCGTAGAACTTACATTAGTCTATGATACTTCGACTTGTCGAATTGGTTACATTGTTCCGGGTGATTCAAGCTTAACGTGTTTGGCAACGGACGAGAATGCCGCGTCTGGAAAGTGGTATACACCTCCTGCTTACTATGTGAATACTACAACGTCTGTTTTAGTAGAAGAGGAGCATTATGAAACAACAAAAGTTTACCATGACATAACCTGGGTGTACAAATATTCCGCATTTCCAGGATATGATATTTATGAGAAATATATTGATTCAACTGCTACTGGAACAACACAAGCCGTTCCTCAGGGAAATCCAGCTCCATCTAACTCATATTATTATACATATGAACAAGTCTGGATTCCAGATAGATACGAAACTATCTCAAGTGGTTATTGGGTGTATCCACCGGCTGAATGGGTTACAACTGGCACGCCCGGTCAAATATCCTGCATATTTATTTCGATAGCAGATACGATGATTGGAGTTAATTATATTTCTAGACCTAGAATAAATTAGGAGTAACATGGTTGATGTAAATAAAACTATATTTGATCTTGCGGAAGGCGACGCGCCGTTATTAACTGATTTGGCGTTTAATGGTCAAGACCCGTTAGGCGTTCCGGTTTTACGTAGGACTTTTTGGTCAACAATCAGAAACTTGTTTATGGGGACTCCATCGGCCGCATATGATTTTTCAATTAGCCTGGATGGGTCAACTTTTTCGAAACAGACGCTTGCTCAAACACAGACTCTTTTAACATTACTCACGCCTGGTGGAAGATTAACCCTAGAATCTGGCGTGCCTGTTTCTACAACCGATCAAGTCGACAAAACAACGTTGTATTACACCCCACATATCCATAATCGCGTGCCTATTTATAACGGCACTATTTGGGAATCTCTTGTATTTGCAGAATTGTCTCTCGATATTTCAGCTTATACTGCTTCAAAGCCTTATGATATTTGGATTTATAACAACGCTGGAACGGCTACGCTTGATTCTACGGTTTGGACGAACGCCACAACAAGGGCGACCGCTTTAGTATATCAAGATGGAAGGTTGGTTAAATCAGGCGCAACGACAAGGTTATATCTTGGCACTATTTATATGGACGCGGCAAGTAAGTGTCAAGATACGGTATCGCTAAGGTATGTTTGGAATTACTACAACAGAAAAATAAAAAGTTTATTCTGTACAGAAACAACAGATAATTGGACATACACTACTGCAACGTGGCGCGCAACGAACAACAATACGACTAATGGGGTTGGAAGGGTATCCGCTGTTATTGGAGTTGCAGAGGATATAAGTAAATTCATTAGCCAGTATATTGTGAATAATACAACCGGCGCTTATGCTTCAGGTGGTATAGGAATAAATTCAACGAGCGTTAATTCTGCTCAATTATGTGGATCTGAAGCAGTAACAAGTAGGCCATCCTCACAGGGTTTATATAGCGGAATATTACCAGTTGGACTAAATTATATTCAAAGACTTGAAATATCATCCGCATCTGGAACAACTTATTGGTACGGTGACAATAATTTGGCGTATTGGGCTACTGGAATGTTAGGAGAAATTTTAGCATGATAAACGTTACTAAACTTTCAAAAGAATTAGTATTAGCAGGAATTACAACTCACGGTAATTGTAATTCTAACGGAATAGTATGGGATGATAATAATAACGAGATACAAGATAGAAAAGACGTAAAGGCTGTATTGGCTAAACACGACCCTGCGCCTGAAATAATCAAGTCTGACAAAGACGTTATTCAAGAACTAAAATCTAGACTAGACAAACTCGAAGGCAAAAAATAATGGGTCTAAAATACTCACAGTTTGCGATGTTAGGAGCAATATGTTTATAGACGTGTCACATTGGCAAGGTAAAATAGATTGGAATAAAGCCATCTCAAACGGCGTTGAGGGTGCTTATATCAAAGCGACTGGATCAGGAGTTTACGGGAATTATACGGATGACGAATTAGTCAACAACATAACCGCGCCGTTGAAGTATAAAGGTTTTTACCATTTTTTTGATTATCGAACCAACGCTAAAAAAGGCGCTGACCAATGCAAATACTTTTTAGATACCGTTGGATTATCCGGAAATTTACGCGGTGCTTTAGACTTCGAGAATAATGAAAAGTATTTCGGATCGATTTACAAGGTTTGGGGACACGCGCTCACAGAGGCTATGAACTGGTGTCTCGAGTATGAAAAGGAAACCGGGCACGCCCCAACGTTTTACTGTGGTTCGTCTAACTCTCAAACAAGATCAATCATAACTGGATACTCTTTTAGGAACTTCGCAAGATTCCCGTTATGGGTTGCTCATTATACATCAGCAAAAGAACCAACATTCGGGTGCTGGACTGATTATGCTTTGTGGCAATACTCTACTCAAGGTGATCCCAACCTTTATGGAATTACAGGCAGTAAAGGTGTTGATCTTGATATGGTCAATGACATGAACGCTTTATTGAAACCCGGAACGACTATCGAAGATCCCGTTATCGTCCCGGCTGAACCTACCGATGCAGAAAAACTACGTATCCTTTGGGAAGCGTATAAAGCATATCAAAATAAATAAGAGGGTGACATGGCAGAAGAAACCGTAAAAACATTAGAACCAACGACAACAAAAGAATGGCTCATGCACATCAATAACAAACTGGACTCGCTGGTAAAAAATCAAGATTATATCAGCGAGAACCAAGCTACCATGTCAAATAAACTTGATACGGTAATCACCTGCCAGTCCACTCAAGATATAAGAATAGATCACCTTGAAAAGCGTGTAAATGGTTGGAGTCTTACTAATTCGATTGGGGTAATCATAGCGGGGATATTGGCAGCTTTTGGACTAAAAGGATCGTAGAAATAGTGTACAATCTAACTAATCAAATGCCGGTGAATAACCGGCGTTTCTATGATGGAGGAGGATTATGATAGCAACGCAAAAAGGTGCAGTAACATCCGTAACTGTTGATGATAGTTTATTCAAGTTATTTTTTACAAGTGACGTACATTTTGACAGTGTGTTTTGTGATCGTAAGATGTTTATTCAGGATATGGATGAAGCAGTAAAACAACAAGCCAAAGTATGTATCTTTGGCGATTTTTTTGACGCTATGAATGGCAGGTTCGATCCACGTAGGGACATGAGTTCACTAAGACCGGAATACCGTAGACCGGATTATTATGATTTTGTTGTCAATGACGCTTACGAAAAACTAAAAAAGTACAAAGACAATATCCTAATCATTACACCGGGTAATCACGAATTATCGGTATTGAAAAACGCGAATACCTATCTTTCAGATCGACTGTGTAAATTATTAGGATGTTTACATGGCGGTTATGGTGGATGGTTAAAGATACTTTTGAATGTCAAGGGCGGTAGAGGGTCTGTAAATATAAAATACTTCCACGGGTCTGGAGGTGAAGCGCCGGTAACGAGAGGAGCTATTCAAACAAACAGACAAGCCGTGTATTTGCCAGACGCTGATATTGTCGTAAATGGTCACTCGCATAATGCGTATTGGATTCCAATTTCAAGAGAGAGAATATCAAGAGACGGGGTTCAATATTTTGATACACAACATCACGTTAGAACTCCTGGTTATATGTCTGCATACGGTGACGGGACGACTGGCTGGGAAGTAACAAGAGGAGGAGTACCAAAACCTTTAGGCGGATGCTTTGTGACAATTAAACGAACCGGAAATAATGACAAACAATGCCCTATGGAGTTTCACCCGGTTATACATAACGCCAATCCGATTAGTCCAGTCAACGATCTATTTCAAGGGACTATGTACCCACAGGAAAGTTAATTTAATGTTATAATGAACTATCTGCAAGAGTCAGCTTGCTAAATAATAGGCAATACTACCGCTCGGTATCAGGTCTGACTACTTGATATCGGGCGGTTTGCATAAGAGGATACTATGACAAAAGAAATACCGCTTACTCAAGGAAAAGTTGCTCTAATTGATGATGATGATTTAGAGAAGATAAATAAGTATAAATGGTGTATTGCTGGTAAAAAATATCCCTATGCGTTTAATTCAGAAATAAAATTAATGCATAGATATATTATGAACTGCCCTGTTGAATACGAAGTTGACCACATCAATCATAACTGCATAGACAATAGAAAGGAAAATTTAAGAATAGTTACAAGATCACAAAATATCAGGAATACCCATAAAACAATAAAAGGAAAATATGGATATAAGGGTGTTTGTAAAAGTCATAATAAAAACCGTGTTTTATATCAGGGACAATTAAAAATTGGAAACAAAAAATATTATCTTGGAACATTTGAAACAATAGAAGATGCCGCTCGCGCTTATGATAAAAAAGCCACTGAAATGTACGGAGAATATGCTTGTCTTAATTTTAATCCATAAACAATGTTATAATATAAGAGCGGGGTCGAATCGATTATGATTAGTGTACTCCCGCTGATTCCCCTGCCCTCCACAGGGGAATTTCTTATATCCTAAAATGTGTATATTTGACGATTATGCGCAATTTTACGCAGATTTTATTTGACGTTGATAAAAATATGGTTATACTGATTATAGTTGGTTCAATGAGGGGCGCAAGTCCGTAGGCCACACGAGCGAGTACCTCAGTTACCGGAGTCCGAAATGGATGTTCAAGTCGGAATGCGTAGCGACCTGATAACCAGCAAAGTGTAATTTTGATCGCAAACCGTGTAGGAGCTTAGGCGGTGGAGCCGCAAGGCGTAGAAGCTGTCTCGTGACTGATTCGCTCCCATTGTGAATGATGGCAAGACATTCATTAGACCTTTATAGAGAATATTTTTTACAGATCAGGCCAATTTGCCAAATTCTCATAAAGAAGTCCGGTTCGGTGTAAAGCCGATTGATCGCTGACCCACAACCTCTTGATAATGTTATGTGTCGCCGGGAGGGAAACTACTGGCAGGAATCCCGGCTCCAGGTGGATTAGCTAGATGGATAGCGGACGACAGCGGAAACGCCTTAGATCGTCAGAGATTGGTTCGATACCAGTATCCGCCACCTCGCAACACATCTTATTCTTTTATCATGGCGGTTTGCCCGCTAGAAAGGTGTTTGCCCTCACTCTACGTTAGAAATTTTTTAGTACAAGGCGCTCCTCACGGGGCGCTTTTGTTTTCCATATTTGGCACACAAAACAGCTTGTATGTCAAATAGTCCCGTATGTGGTACACAATGCAGCCTTGGGCGTCCTATGCGGCTTAAATCGGTATTCTAGACGCGTTTTTACATTGCGAGATAATATCGTTTTTGTATATTTACTACGATCAAAATACATACCTTTTTAATGAGTTGATTAATATGGTCATTTTTACGCAGATTTAACATCAATGTGTTGACAACGTATACGTATTGTAGTAATATAGATACATAGACAACGGAGGACGAAATGACAATCTACAATCCAGAACGCGAAGAGCTTCACGACAAAATCATTGTTCAAATGTCAAATGAAAATTGTGACGGGAATATCTTTGATGAATTCAACGAACAATACATTTTTATGTCAAAAAATAAACTTCAATCAATGGTTTCTTGGAATTTAGATCAATTTATAGCTTGGTACGAAAACATCTAACCACTAATCCGGGGCGCGGCGTAGAGACGCGCAGGAGGATATGAGATGAAACTAGAAATAGGACAAAAGTCAAAAACGTACGATAACCACAAAGTGACAATTGTAAATATCAAAGGCAACAACGTGATTTATGACGTTGAAAATATTACAAAAAATTCAGTTTGTGACATTGAAACTTTCACGAAATGGCTAAAAGATACCGGACAATGGAAGGAATAAACCATGCTTCCAATCCCCTACTTTATCATAATCGCGATATCGTTCGCTCTTGGTTATCTCGGAAAGTGTATATCAGACAAAATGAAAACAGATGAAAAGATTATCTCGTTATGGACAAACGGCAGATCAATAGAATACATCGCCAACAAACTTGACCTGGATTATGAGTATGTCGATCAATTGATAAGCGCCGTGATATATCATGGTAATTAGTGCGCATACGTGTTATAATGTGCACATAGTTAACAATCAAACTAATTCAAATGGAGGTAATAAAATGAACAGTATTTTTATAGATCGTGAGTTTCCAGAAAAAGCAAGTATCAATTATCGCATTGGTTATTGTGCGATTGAATTAGACACTTGCGAGAGTTTGATGAAAATGGGTTATAAATTCAGCAATAAAGTTGATCTTGAAAAACGCGTCGAATGGTTGGAATGTGAAATTGATCGGCTTGAAAAAGAAAAACAAGCGCTTCAACAAAGATATAATCTTTCACTAAAGGCTAGTTTTGGAAACGCGCGCGCTTATGAAGTTCTGCGACTGGCTGCTCTAATTGGAATGTTTTAGTTATTACAATAGATTGGAGGATTATGGCAAAAGATATTGTAGGATTCCGTACAGAATGGAAACACGAGTTGCAAGAGTGCGCTATCGAACAGCGCCGTACATTGTCAGAGGTGGTAGAGTTTATCATCGACACTCACTTCAAGGGTTTAGGTTATCACCCGCCACTTATTGACCCATGTAATGAGATTGAGAATAGGCAGGCGGTGCAGGAATGACAGACGAAATCAACGTAGAATTTGACAACGAGTTTGAGGCCATGGTTGACGATGACGAACCTGAAATAGACGAACGCCGCGAAATGAGAGAGAGCTTACAACCATGAAGAAAATAAGCAAAATAAAATGGAGGATTGCTTTTTTTACAAAACGCCTAAAGTGTTTATTTCTTGGTTGCGCAGAAAGACATGAATCAGGATGGAATATGCCGGATGATTGGCACTCCCCCACTTTCTGCGAAAGATGCGATGCGAGTTTTGATGTTTATGATTATGAATCAACCCCGTATCACTTATTGACAACATCCGATAGTTTTATTCAAAGATTAAAAGAATTCTTTGTCTGGGATAAATAATATGAACCTACAAGAGATGAAAGCCTATAAACAGAAATTGATAACCGAAGGGGTGGAGGCTTACCAGGCCATCGTAAAGATAGTTGATACTCTCGGAGAATCAAAATTTATTAGGGGTAGAAATTACAAATTCCTTGAGCATGATGGAATTACCTTGATACATTCACATAATATCAGCCGCGCAAAAATAAGCGGTAACGGCGTGTTTCAAAAATGGTTATATCGAGACTCTTTATTCGTTACGGTTGGTCCTTATGTGCCTTTATGTCCGTTTAGGCGAGACCGTGTAATGTACATTGCGCTTGATAACGAGAATACAGACTTTGCGCAAGAGGATAAAGACAATGAGATATTCGTACCCTATCACATGGATTGGTACAACCGGATAATGTCACTACTTCCAAAAGCGGAATGCATTCTCGGAGAGGCCAGCCATAATGACAGTGAGGCCGAAAAGGAAACATTAGTCAAGCAACTCTTTTTAGATCAAAATAATTTAGGAGGTAAGGAATGACAGATCACAAAAACATTCACGAAGCAATGCTTGAAATTTATAAATCAGTTGGTTATGTCCAGAAAACAAAATCTGATAACCTGAATTATAAGTTTGCAAGTGAAACAGGATTCATTCAAGAAATCAGGCCGGCTATGGTTGATAACGGTGTGACGGTATCTGTAAGTAAAATGGACAACCTCACCCAGGAATCATACACGACCAAAAACGGCGTGGTTATGATGCGCTCTACTATTCACGGCGTGGTAACGTTCTCTCACGTGTCTGGTAGTTCAATCAGCGTAGAGTCTTATGGCGAGGGTTCGGATAGTGGCGACAAGTCAGTAAACAAGGCTATGACTGATTTATACAAATACGCTTTACGTCAAACGTTTATGATTGAGACCGGAGACGATCCCGACAAAGACGCAAGCGAACCCGCGGTAAAACAAGAATCAAAACCAGCACAAAAGGCAGCCGGAAAACTCGTTATTCCAGACAAGCCAACTATTTCAGATTATTGGCAGATCACGCGTATTCAGTTGAAGTGGACAGAGCAAAAGGCTAAAGAGCTACTGGCTGATTGCGAAAACAATCACGAAAAAGCAATTCAAGAAATTCTAAAATCTATGGAGGTGAAATAACAAATGCGTGGTATAATCATATTACTCACGAGCATGGAATAAGATAATGTATAAGCAGCCGCTTTTTACCTCCGTGTTCGTGAGAAAACACTATCCTGGTAACTGGCGGCTGTTTATATTTCGGAGTAACATGAAGCAAAAATTTGAGTGCGATAATTGCAAAAAAGAATTTTATGATTATGAAATAAATAGATACAAAAGAGGTTCTAAGAAAGTGTTTTGCTCTTTGAGTTGCAAGGTAGAATATTTCTCAAAAGTTGTAATAATTGAAGAAAACTATACTTGCCGCGCGTGTGGAAAAACTAAACCAAGAAGTGAGTTTTACAGTAAAAAAACAACTAAGTCTCATGGGTTTGTTGAATACGATTGTAAAGAATGTAAGAAAAAACAAAACCACTCAACTTATATTTATAAAAAAAGAAAGAAGTCTAATCCGCTTGATAGATTTTTAAGTCATATAAATAAATTAGATAGCGGATGTTGGGAGTGGACTGCCGTAAGAACGCCCAAAAAATACGGTGTGTTTTCAAGTGAAATAAACGGAATATGGGGAAGACAATTAGCCCACAGAGCGTCTTATGAATTTTTTATTGGCAAAATACCGGATGGTATGTTAGTTTGTCATCACTGCGATAACCCGCCGTGTGTAAATCCAGATCACTTATTTATTGGAACTCCACACGACAATACACAAGATATGATGAATAAAAAAAGACATTTTACACAAAAGGAGAAAGCATGTATCAAAAATTAGTAATAATTGGAAGGCTTGGAAAAGATCCAGAAATGCGTTTTACACCCAACGGACAGGCCGTTACAAGCTTTTCAGTCGCTACAGATAGATCGTATAGCGACCAAGCTGGAAAACTAATAAAAGAAACAACCTGGTTCAGAATCGCCGCCTGGGGTAAGTTGGCCGAAACGTGTAATAACTATCTGCAAAAAGGTAAGCTAGTCATGGTTGAAGGTCGGTTGACCGTTGACGAAAAGACAGGCGGTCCGCGCATTTGGACCGGCCAGGACGGCACCCCTCGCGCCTCTTTGGAAGTCGTGGCTAACCTTGTCAAGTTCCTGTCAGAGAAATCAGAACAAGCCGAAGAAACATCGGAAGAAATATAACCCTATTCCCTCATGTCGTGAATGATAGCGGGAAAGATTGGAGAGAAAAATGACAGACGAATTGAAACGAATTGCAGAGTTACGCAAGTTATCAAGTGAAACAAAAGAGGCTATCAAAGACCTCGAAAAGGTGTTGCAAGAAACACCTGCATATCAGCGCCTTGTTGAGGCCAAAGAATCACTCAAAGAGTATGAGGCAAAGGCAGATGAAATTACAACCGGCATTAAAACAAGCAGGACGGCAATGATTGAAGAACAAACAAAACTTTTGACCAAAGAAGAACGTGCCGCTGTTTATGCTGAATTTAAGGAAAACCTTCCGGTTGGTTTGGGGCTTCGGGTCAATCACACCCTGAAATACGAAATCAACCAGATCACGGATTGGTGCAAGGAAAACGCAAAACTATTATTCAAACTTGACGTCAAAGAGTTTGAAAAAATGGCCGACAAAGTTGACGTGCCGGGCGTCGAAAAAATCGACACACCAACGATCATAATTGCATCTGACTTATCGATGTATCTTGAGTAATTAGTCTATCGGAGGCTATTCTAACAAAATAGCCTCCATTGGAGGATGAAATGGAATACGAAAAACCGTATGAAGGACAGATTTTTCAAGGGTGTTTGAATTGCCCGCCAGTCGAAAAGACCGCGCCAATGGATATGATAATTGCGGTAGGTTTTGGTGTAGCGCAAGTCACTAAAGATGATGAACTTATTTACGTCGAAAAACCAGATGAAGAAAATTATCACGAGCTTTCAGAGTTTGAAAAAATGGCAAAATCAGATCCAGACCATGATTGGCGCGTACTTTTAGAAGCTCCATTGAGATCACGAGAATATCAGCGTCAAGGTGATGGTAAATGGGTTCTCATAAATTCAGGTATGGGATTCGCATAAACGGAGGATAAGATGGAATATTCAGAATTGTTACGCAATGAAATTGAGTTTTACGCTCATAAAGACCCTATGTTTGTTTATTCGTCTGCAAAAGCATTGGCACTACTTGCTGAAATCGACCGTCTAAACAAACTCACACAATGGATTCCAGTTAGTGAGAGATTGCCGGAAGTTGGTGAGGTTGTTTTATGGTCACACCCTGAATGGAAACGATCAAAAGAGGGATATTTAACCGCTACTGGACGACTGAAAGTTTGGGGCGGGGAATATGTTAGATACTCTAAAGCGAAATGGCAACCGCTCCCGGAGGTGTCATAATGTCATTCTCTAAACAACCAACGGAAACACAAATAGGATTAACTCTTTGGGTGTTACAAAATTTTGAGACCCCGGTTCACCGCGACACTTTATGTGTTTATGTTTGCGGTTCTATTGACCCTATATCAGATAGATTGGTAAGGTTATGTATCACGGCGTTGCAAGAGAAAGGCTACTTAATTTTTGCGTCAAATGGGTATATGCTGGCCGGTGACGATCCAGAGCCAGTAATCCATTATCTCAATGGCCTTTATTCCAGACGGTATAAACTTGGACTGAAAGCTGACAATATGTTCCATGAGTTGAAACGTAAATACGGGGATGAAGTGGCTAAACGTGTCGAGCAATTGCCGCAGCAATCCTTTTTCAGTAATCCGTTTTGCTATCCAGTAGCAAGTGGTAACAATATTGAACCTCCATTCCATAAATCATACGATACTAAAGGGAATGAGATAGATGCTTGACCCTATCGAATACTATATTGAGATACGCGGGAATAAGTGTGAGATATGTGGACAGTCTAATAAGTATGCTAATTGGTATGAAAGGCATCATTGTCTTATTCGCAGATCAAGACGCAACGATAAACTTGATAACGAGATAAACATTGAATTACTTTGTCATTCATGCCATGCACTAGGATTAGGCGACACCTTTGAACACCGTAAAGAGTTTGCGCAGCGTCAAATAGAGCGTGGTTATCAAGTCGGAGAATGGATTAGGTCACTCCCTCTGAAATATATAGAGGATTGGTTATTGAGGTTATGAAATGAATCATATTGTCAGTTTTTCAGGTGGTTTATCAAGTGCATAACAGCGGTTCGTGTCCTTGAAAAGTATCCAGACGCCTTACTTGTTTTCATGGATACTTTATTTGAGGATGACGATAATTATAGATTTATGTCTGACTTTGAGAATAAATTCAATGTGAAAATATTGAGACTGATTGAAGGCCGAAATCCATACGAAGTATTCACTAAACATAATCTTATTCCAAATAGCAGAATAGCGCCTTGCACTTTTGAATTAAAAATATCTATATTCCAAAATTGGTTAAAATCTCTTGATGGAGAATCGACTATTTATATTGGCTATGATTTTACAGAAATACACCGATGCGAGGCGACCAACAGGGCTTATGAAAAACTGGGCGTAAAAGTTGATTATCCTCTTCTTTGGAAACCTTATGAAACAAGACGGTACACAAATGTTGTTAAAACCGACTGGGGAATAGAGCCGCCAAGAGCGTACCAACTTGGATATACACATGCTAATTGTGGCGGTCGGTGTGTGAAGCAAGGTCAAGGTGATTGGATTAGAACGCTTATAAATTTTCCTAAAAGGTTCGCAGAAATTGAAGCGTGGGAAAACGATATGCGTAAAAACGAGATAAACTCAAATTATGCGATATTGGCATCCCAAACCGCTAAAGGTAAAAAACCATTAACTCTTACTGAATTGAGAGAAAGATACGAACGCGAAAATAATGATCCGGTTTTATTTGATATGAAATCCAGTTGCGTGGTTTGTGGAATTGGCGGATAACAGATGTTCTGTACTTGACAGGATGAAATAGTGGTATAATAGGTATAACAGTTTGGCGACTGTAAATATGATTGCATGATGTCCATTTGAGCGGCTTTACGACTTTACCCACATGCAAGGGTATCGCCAAAGAGCCGGAAGCCGCTCAAATGGATTTATATATTAAGGAGTAAATATGTCAGACGAACTTAAAGATTACGAAAAACCGTTTTTCAAGCAATATCGTGAAATGGTCAATGAAATCGAATTACTTCCTGCTTGCGATCAACAAACAAAAGTCGTTACAATGTTTCATAAATTTTATAACGATATGCAAGAAAATATTGAGGCGCAAGAAAGTATTTCGGAAATTCAAAGTATTTTAATGAGTGCTTTAAAAAGAGCGGCTGAAATGCTTGTCGATCTAAATAAAAACGCATCCATCCATATCTGTGAGCCAAGTACACTGACAATTATGGAATTAAATGGATTGTGTTTGCAACTTAAAGATATGGGGATAGGTAGAAAATGAAGCGCACCTGGATTACTGTAAAGCGTGGCATATTAGAACCTAAACACCGAGCCGCATTAGGTGAGTTAATATGGTTGTTTATTTACATTCTTGATTTGACTAACTGGGAAGAAGGGGTTATTTATGACTGGCTAGACCGCGGCGCTGCTGAAGAAATGGAAATGAGTATAGCAACTTTACGAGATCAACGGCGTAAACTTGAAAAAAAAGGGTATATTTCATGCGAACAAAAACAACATGGAATAAGGATAGTTGTTCATAATTGGACTAACCCAAGGGAATATACGGGAAAAGTTTATAACGAAAAAACCCCAAGTGATACCCCAAGTTATACCCCAAGTGATACCGCAAGTTTTAATGACCCCTCGCAAAATAATACTTCTTCATATAGTCAAAAATCAAAAATCAAAAATCAAAATATAAATACTATTGCGTCGGAAAGCGCCGGTATACCTGAACCTGTTCGTGTTTTATGTAACGAGGATGGAATAGAACTCACTCCACAGCAAGAGATCAAAGTAAAACAAAAACATCCTGCTTGTGTTGCGGTTTACCGTGTTAGAAAAATGAGGCCGGATAACTTACTACTTGATTACATAATTGAAAAGGTCGGGGATTACCCGGATGAATCAAAGATAAAAGCATGTTTTACAGAGTGGATTTCAAGAGGCTACAATAAGATGTCACTCAAATGGTTAGATTGGTACGTATCGGGTATTCCAGGTTATCAGAAAAAAGATGTTCAATTAAGTAACGATGCAATACTAAAACAAGCAATGGAGGGATTACATGGAATATAAATATATTGGAAGTGATTTCGACGATTTTCTAAAACAAGAATGGATAAAAATAGAGGATAAAATGGAAATACAATCAATTCACGGTGGTTATGAAATAACAGGTCGGTATCGTAGCAAAAACAGATTGTTAGGCACCCATATCAGAATGGATACCGTGAAATTCAACGTCAATAAAACTTATGAACTGAAATACTTCTTGACGTGTGAAGATCACGGGGACCATAAAGACGACAATATCAATAAAACGGACGCTACTTTTTACATGCGCAAACCGTGGATTTGGTGCGATGAATGCGCGGCGTTACACTTCAACCAGGAAGGATATGTACAGGATAATGATAGGTGCCCAGACTGTAATGGTTCCGGCCAGGTGGCGGGCGATTACTTTTCAGAGGACGGGACTATATTTTGTCAAAGATGCAACGGAAAGGGATTGATATGACAACTTCAGATAAAACAAAATGGCGCGAAGCCAGGATTAGAATAACCGGAATATCAGACTATGGAGATGCTATGACAACCGTACACGTGCTGACTGCAATTGAGAATAGCAAGGTAAAAGAGTGTATCGTTATTCCACATGATGAAGTAAATGTGGAGTTCGGAGTAAGAAACGCGTTATACGAGATTTACGGCGCGGCTAATGTGTGTGCGAGTTCAAGGGAAGTCGGATACATTCCGTCAAATGTCTCGCGGTTCCTGGCAGAAAAAAGTATTGGTGTGCACAAAGAGGATAAGTGGATACCAAATTCAGAAGTTTCTAGACCTGCAAGTGGTAAAAGGGTTCTTGTGAAACTTTCAAATGATTGGGTTTGTTGCGCAACATATTTTTTTGTAAACACTGGTTCTTTATGGAAAGCAGATAATGGTCAAGAATTAATAGGCGTTGTCTCATGGAAAGGACTGGAAGAATAATGAGTGAAATAAATTTATATTATCCAGATACAAAAAAATCATGGGAAAATGCTAATGTCAGTATTGATGATATGATATTTGCATATACACAAGATATTACAGTGTTACAAGCTAGGATTACCGAATTAGAATCTGAAAATAAACGC
>Ga0172381_10001745_pt1 | contig 24837 bp, 40 predicted proteins | sample Leawel6488metaG_FD_119754 | JGI IMG/M metagenome (GOLD analysis project Ga0172381, IMG submission 119754) | Leachate microbial communities from a municipal landfill in Southern Ontario, Canada - Leachate well 64-88 metaG | ecosystem: Engineered > Solid waste > Landfill > Unclassified | place... | reverse complement strand
TCTTGCTATGGCTATGCCTGGTATCGGTCAGGGTGACGGTGGATTCGGATGGTCTGGCGATACCGCTCAGTTCCTGAAGATGAAAGTTCTTGAGAGCAATGCCATCAACGAAGGCAAGATCTACCTGTCAACGAAGGCTCCTAATGATGCACTCGAGAAGAGCACCATTATCGACCTGATTTACCAGCCGATCTACATCGTGACCGAAGTGACGGACGGTAACACCCGGAACTTCGTGAAGGCTCGTACCCTTATTGAAATCGCGAGAACTGATGGTCTCGGCGTGATCAATATTGCTGGTATGGATACACATCTGGCCTAAGCTTTAGTTAAAAATCCGGCAAGATCTAGATAGTTTCTTATCTTAGATCTTGCCGGATTAAATAAAAAGGTATTCTTATGGTAGATACATGGCCTTTTAATTATGATGCTCATATGAAAATTATTATTGACGCTCAAGAAGGAAGATTAAGACTATCAGAAGCGGAGGTAGATAGATCTGTTAATACTATTCTTGGAATGAGTAAATTAATGGATGATTGGAAAAGAGAGAATAATGTCGATGATAATTTCAGGAAAAAGAGTCTACCTAAATAGCGATGGTGGATTTTACTTGAATCCAGGTGAATACTTATTAAATAAAGATGGTACTTGGTATGCCGAAACACCATCAGGTCATCTCGCATGGTTGAAAAATCATCAAGTTATAGAGCATGAAGATGGTAGTATTAGTGTAACACCATCAATTTTAGTAACGAATCATTTAGGAAGTTGGCATGGTTATCTAACTCAAGGAATTTGGAAAGAGTGTTAAAAATGGCAACAGTTCTAGCAGTAACAGTTAAGGGAGTTTCTAAATCAGAACTTGATAAGAACTTCCAAATATTAGATTCTTATATGAATCAACAAACTGAATTTACATTAGTATCAAGTACTAAGCCTAATTTTAATCCAAGAATATATTATAGTGGAGAAACTCTTATTACTAAAACTATTCATGATGTTATTAATGTTTTAAAGATAGATAAAACAATAAATCAAGTAGTCAGAGGAATAGCATATTCACAGAATTTAAATAAGATTTAAAAACAGCAATACCGAAAGTTGGAGGCGAAATGTTAAGTTCATTTTTGAAGGCAGCAGAAGCAATTGCTGGAATCAAGAAGCAAGAGGTTCCATTGCCAATTGCTCAGAAACAGGCAATAGTAACTCCTTTAAGAGTTGGTGACGATTTGTCAATGAGATCATCTTTAACATCACCTGTTAATTATGATCGAGAGATGACCCGAATGTTGTATGATCACACAGAGGTAATCTTATCTGAAGGAGCAGTACCAGTTAAAGAAAATTTCGAAAGATTTTGTGCTACTTTGTCTAATATCGATAAAGTTTGTTTAATTTGGGCTTTATATAAAACTACTTATGAAACACTTGGACAGAGATCGTTCAAATGCGATAAAGATAATTGTAAAGCAGAATTTAAACAAGAAATTTTATTGGATACATTAGTTCAGGAAGATACATTTACTATTTGGGAAGAAGAAAAACAATTCCATGAGTTTGTATTTCCTATTGAAGTAGAATATGAAGGATTTGTTTATATATTTGAAAGTAGACTTCCATCAATTAAAGACAATAATAGATTATTGAGTAACTTATCCATAGATGCTCTTCAAAATAATCTTAATCAGACCGGTGCATTATTTACTCGGCGAGAGCAGATGACACTCTTATCAAAGTCAGTTTCAATTATCAAAAAAGGAATGGCTATTGATAGTGAAACTCCAAGAACTGAGAGTATGCAAGAGATGTTGCTAGCTTTTACAGAATATGTGCCGCATATTGTTTCTGAAGATTTCTTTACAAAGTATCGGGATAAATTTGATAAATATTATCCTAAATTCTATACGAATGTTAATTGTCCCGCTTGCGGGAACCAGGTCAAGTTCCAAATTGACTTGGAAATTGAGTTTTTTCGTCGAAGCCTATTTGGTAGAGGGGAGGGCGTCGAAGAGCTATAAGTATTTTGTAGACACATTTTTGTTGTACCAAACATTATTTGAAAATGCAGGTGATCCAGCTTCTATCTTGTCTTTGCCTTACCCGCTGTACAATGATATAATTTTGAAGCAGATCGAAGAGAAAAAACGAGAGAAAAAACAATATGATCAGAAACTGTCACAAATGAAATCTAAGTCAGCTTCTGGAAGAAAACCAACACCAAGAAGAAGGTAACATATGGATGTAGATCTCTCAAAACTACCAATTGATATACAACGACAAATTCCTTTGTCTCTCAGGTCATATAAGGATGTTCATGTATTTGAGGAATTGCCGGTAATAATTCAGTATATTATTAAAAATTATTTCGAAAAGACATTAAATGTTAATTATACTGTTTCATTTGATATCAAACCAGACATTTCGAAGTATAGTGATTTTAAATCGTTTGACAATTTAACAGATGTTCTAGTCGAGTACTTAAAGAACTATTTACTAATAGTACCAGAAACATATCCATTTGATCCATATTTTGGTAGTAAGTTGAAATATCAAGTACAGACTAGAGATCTGAATTTACGACAAACATTAACGTCGACTGAAATTAATAACATTGTTAAAGCCATATCTTCTGATACTGGTGCAGATGTTGATATTGAGGGTATAGAAATTACACCAATATCAATGGGCACAAATACAGAATACTCAGCAAGTATTCTTTTGAAAATTAACAATGATCAGAAAAAGAAAATTAATATTGACTTTATTGGTCCGAGTTAAAAATCTACATCGGCAAGATCTTAACTTGATCATGCCGATGTAGATTTTGATTTTAAGTAAACTTTACATTTTGAGCAATTTTTGCAATAGTTATCTTTTCTGGAGCGTCTAAATCGTAACTTACATATACTAGAATTGGTGAAGTTTCATCAGAATATCGACCTTGAATAAATTCTGGTTGGAGCTTAATTTGAATTGTTTTGCCGATATTGATGTCGAATATTGGCCATAAAGGTAATACATATTGTATTACATTTATGATTTCATATTTTGAACATTCACCAATTAATAAATCTTTTGGATTAGTTACTGAGATAAACAACTGACATGTTGTTTTATTAACTGTTGAAAACATAAACCCAGGTCTTAATATGATCGGAAATGCTTTAAGAAAATCACTTTTAAATTTAATTTTCTGATTAAATATAAATGATTCTGGCTCACAATCGATCAATTGAAACACCATTTTTGGGTCAACAATAATTTCAATTTTATCTTTCTTATGTTGTTTAACCGCCGAAAAATGAATGTAACCTTCGATTGCATCTCCAAACATATCATTGGGGAGATTACTGACACAATCAAACTTTATCGAATTGTCAATAACAGTATATTGAGAAATACTTGATATTGAATCATATAGAGTTTGGATTCTGTGCAGCTGACTAATTGGTAGAATAAACTTTGATGTGAAACTTTCTTTAATCTTCTTGAAAGGGCTAACAATATCTGTGAAATTCCCGATATTCTTAGCAAGTATAAAATTCTGATCTGTTGAGATTACGGCCTGAGTAGAATTGGTCGTGTTTTTTGGTCGATTCAACATAAAATAAAGCCCTCCTGTTTAGTAGATTTTTGGATTTTTAATAACTAAAAATAATATTTCTATATAAAAATAGAAGTTTATGGAGTGAATAATGCAAAATGCTTTGTATGATCCACAAGCAGTTCAAACATATCATAATGAATATTTGAAGCTCATTAATTTTTATATGAATACAAAGCGTCCAAGTACATTTGTTAGATATTTCAATATTGATATAGATCAATCAACATATGATGACAAGCTTGAAGCTACATATGACTTATATCATGTTTCAAATATCAAATTCAATATTTATGATTTTACGCCTTCGTATTATCTCGCACCAGTTTTAAATGCTGCAGCAAATGTTCCTGATTTGCGCGGCCAAATGATGGATGCTACATCTTCGATTGTTACTTATTCGATTGAATCTCCTAGAATTCATGATCTTGTAATGTTTTATGGGCCAGTTCAATCCGGCGAGATCTTTCGAGTAACAGGATTGAGAACTCCTGTTAATGCAGTTCACTCAGATCCTACTGTGAGATGGTTTGAATTAGAGCTTGAATATGCACCGATACAAACAACACAAGAATTGAAAATAATAAGTCATTTTGTTTATGATTTATCTGATGAACGATATATTACTTATAAAGAGTATCAAGATTTCACGGTTCGAATTAAAAAATGTGAAGAAATTTTTGATGAGTTAATAAAATATTATGATGCATATAATGATTTATATCAGTTTGGTCAGCTCGCGCCGGTAGAAGTAAATGAAACTATTATTTTCTTTAAAAAGTTTTATGCAATAAAATATAAGAGAATCTATGAAAAGTATAACCTTCCCTATGGATATCTTGATAAAATGAATTTTACTCAGTATTATTCAAGTGCTGAAGATTTACCTTTCGTTATGGGAAACTATACTTATCATGTTTATAATCTGTTAACAAACACTATAGACGAATACACTTGGTCAGTAACTCATACAACACCAGAAACAGATCTTGATAAAATGTTTTTGTTAGCGTATCAGTTATTACAAGAAGCGTTTAGTTGGCAAATTTAGAGAAAGAAGGAGATCACGTGGCGACCGATCCAAATATGACTTCAGAAAATGTATATATAGGTCTTTCTCCTCTAACTCTTGATGATGTTAGAAATTTTTGTAATACCTATATTAAGCCTTTTGCTCCATATCAAGAGGAGAAGGTTTATGATACATTAATCAATAATCTTACGGAGTATTATTATAATCAGACCTATTTCAATATTCCTTCAGAATTAAAACAAATTTATGAAGAAGCAAATTTTGATACGCCAGCAATATATGATCAATTACTAATTGCAATAGGTGTTCCTACAGAAATTATAAATACACTATCTCTTTCTAACAAACTAATTTTTTTGAAAACTTTATCCGATTTTGAAAGATATAAGGGAACAATATCATTCTTTCAAAAAGTTGCGGAAGCGTTTGCCGATAGACTTAGTATATATGAATTGTTTATTGATTTTGATGGAACAAACTGGGTTTTTAAACCAGTTAAAATGTATCTTCATGATGATATGGAATTGTATATTGCTTCAATTCCATATGCGACAGTTCAAACCGCTATTCCATCTTTGCTTCTTAGTGAAGAACAATTAACAGCGTTACGTGATGAAGAGAAAATAATCTTGCCGATTAAATCTAATTTATTGATGTTAGATAATGATTTAATGAGCGATGCATCTGTTTTGTATGATGTTATTGTTGCTATTTTTCTTCATACATATAAAGAAAATTACGTTGATATCTATTTTATAGACGATGCCAAAGCAGTTCAGCTAAAGACAATATATTTTCTGTGGTTTTATCTATTGACAGAATATTATGGAATACCCTGGACAGCATTTGCTTCGACAGTTTTATTAAGATTTGTATATGGTGATATAGGATTTCCTTCTTTTATTGGAACAACACCAACTACAATCGATAATTTATCAACAATAATTGCAAGATATGATAATATAAAGATTATAAATTCTGCAGAACGTGATTATGATAATTCTCAGAGTTTACGAGATAGTCTTTATAAAGACATTTCATCAGCTTTTTATACATTTGCTGGATCTGATGCAACAACAGCAACCGATATGTATAATGAGCTATTGATTATGAATGCTTCACTGATCAATTATATAGATGATAGAATTACAAATACATCTATTGGAGAAAAAGCAGAAATAAATTTAATACTAACAGAAATATATTCTTCTCTAGCATTATATTCGTCGATGTATTCAGCAGATGAATATTTTGGAGAGTATGTAGATTATTTTTTAAGATATCTTCCACAGGTATTGATTAATCCAGAAAATACAGCATCATATACAATATTATTTAATCTAAAACCATATCATGTAGAATTGTTTAGTACTTACAATACAGGTGTTAGATGTCAAGATAAATTCAATCAGGTATTTATTGATGATGAAACTGGATTAAGTTTTCTTCATGCTTTAACCTTTGCTGGAGTTTTGAGTTTTTCTGATGACTATTTTTTTAATTTTGATTTTTCATCTGAATCACCATTTTCAATATTATCTTCTATGAATTTTAATATTCTTGCCAATTTACCAGATGAAGATGAAGCATCAAATATTTCAGATTCAGAGACTCTTGAATCTACTATGCCTATAAATAGTTCAACAAATATATCAGATGATTATATTCCTGATTTAGAAATTTCTAAAGAATCTGGAATTTCAGTATTGAGCGTTTCAAATTTTGATACAAATATTATTAATACAGATCTTGAAGAAGCAAATTTAACAGATGATGCTCCTCAAGATTTCAGATTAGTGATGGCAAGTATGCTAGCACTTTCTATTGATAGTTTAATGCAATTTAATAAAGATTTAATATCTGATGTTTCTTGTATTGATGTATATGATGTTGCAAAAGTACCATAATAAAATATTTGAAGAACAGTTCCCGGAAGCTCTGAGCTTACTTTAAGCTGTGTATTTTAATACACTTTCTTTAATTATTTTATTTTTATTAGGTCCATATAACTCTATGGAGGAAAAAAGCGTGTTAGATCAAAATATTATTTTAAGTGAAGAATATAAAATCTTCGACATGTTAGCGCATAAAATTGAACAAGGAATGAGAGGTCCACTTGGTTGGGTACAGATATTTTTACAAACAAAGAATGGACTTATTTATGATGAGGGGTCGAATCTAGTTGTAGCACAAGGTCGTGAATATGTTGCTCAACGGGTATTCAACAGTTATGCATATTCTGGAGGATCCAGACCCAATTGGACAAGTTATGTTATTTCTCATTTCGCAGTTGGAAGTGGAGGATCTGTAGTCTCTGGCACGCCACCTTCAGTTACACTAAACGGTCCATATATTTGTGATACTGGGTTACTTACTGCCACCACTCTTGGGATTGGTGGATATTTAACAGAACCTGGTGGAACAGTATTGTCAGTGAAACCAATAACAGCTAGCAGTGGATCATTGTATCTTGAATCTGTTAGCTATTCTGGTGGCGGAACTTCATGTTCGTATTATACGAAGATGAAGTGTACATGTATTATTCCAAGTGGTGAACCAAGCTCTCTTGCTCCTGGTGGAACAACTAAAATTGATGAGGCAGGATTATATTTTGTATCGGGTGCAACTACAAAATTATTCTCTCATATTTGTTTCGCGCCGAAATGGAAAGAAAAAGAATCAACGTTAACAATTCAGTGGTATATTTTATTTTAGTTTCGTGTATTTAATAAAGTTTCAATTAATTAGATCGTCAGACCGAAAATTCAATAGTATTATTACTAAATAATTTAGATCAATAATATAGAATTTATCGGGATGAATGAATTCTAATGAGACTTATATTAAGCATAGAAACAACATAATTCTTATTAAGGAGAAATTTTATGCCTGTTACCGATCGTCGTGAGCCAGCTGTTTATGTGAGTATCGAAGATGCTTCTTATGCAGCTCCCTCTCTTGAAACCGGAAGAATAGGGTATATTGTAACTCTGTGTGATCGTGGACCGCACAATCGAGTGGTTACAGTTACTTCGCGTGAACAATTTTATAAGTTATTTGGTCAGCCGAATTATAGGCGTACTTCGCAGGCGCATTATCTGGCTGATAAATTCCTTCAGTACTCAAGCCAGCTTCTGCTTGTTCGTGCAATGCCGGATGATGCAGATTGGGCGAATGAAGAAATTCAGACCTCAACTTCAAGTACAAAAATTCAGCATAGTACACCTGCTGTAGATGCTTTATTTACATTTACACCTGGTTCATTATCTGTTGTTTGCTCTAATGCTTTGTCATATGGTGCTGTTACTATTGGTCAGTGGATTTTTGCAGATGGTGATAGTGTTGCAGACGCTGCCCAGGTTGTCGCTAAGACTCTTTCGACTCTAACACTTACTCTTGATAGACTTTATGAGGGTTCAATTAGTGCTGTTGGAGTTGACGGTTATTATTGTACACCTTACACAGATGCATCTATTGCTAATGTTACGACAGAAGCTCAAATGCCTGATTCTTCAGCAACTGTTGTTTGGTACTTCTATGCCAAAGGTGCTGGTACATATTATAATAAAATTAAAATTATGGGAGCTCGGAATGTTGAGCTCGAGAAGATGTATACAGATACGAATGGTGTAGTTCTGTATAAGTATCTGTTTATGGATATTGGTGTGTACTACATGAATGATGATGGTACCACGACTCTTCTCGAAGGACCTTGGTCAGTTTCTCTTACCCGTCGAAACGCTTTTGGTTCGGCGATTCGAGATCTCACTTCTGGCGCTTCACTTTATATTGAAGATACTATTAATGACAATAGTAATTTTATCGGTTGTATTTCTGCTCAGGCTGTTGATGGTCTTGTTGCAGTTGGTGCAACTACTGAAACTGAAGCAACAAAACGTCGCCTCCAGGTGTCCTTGTTGTTGACAGTAACTGGTGCAGTTGTCGATTCTTCAACTGGAAGTATTGCTGCTGGTGGAATTCAGTTTGAAAATGGAACTGATGGAACGGTTAATACTGGTCGAACACTGCCGATGTATAACTCAACTAACAATCTTGAGAGTGATCGTGATTATCTTGATGGTCAGATTCTTTTGGCGTATCAGGGTGGTATGATCAGTACAGATGGTTCAATCGAACAGATGCCAGAATGTGTTTACCCTTGGTATCAGCCAGATTACATTATCACTGGTGGTTACTCTGCGGCAGTTCAGGCTGGTGGAAAATACTTGGCTGATTATCGTCAGGATTGTATCCATTTGGCTGATACTGGTGCTTATAGGACAACATATTCTGCGGACATCACTGCTCGTTTAAATGATGTTCCTTGGAATAGTTGGACGTCAGCTCTTTATGTTCAGTATCGAAAGATTTTTGATCCGTTCACTGGTGAGAAGATCTGGATGAATCCTGTGTATCACGCCGTTGAAAGACATCTCTATTGTGATGGTGCTTACTTCTTAGCAGAACCTGTTGCCGGTATTGAGAAGGGACAGATTGCTGATCCTATTGAACTCGCATATAAGTCAAATCATACCGAACGTGGAGATTTGATGGATGTTGAGTTGAACTGTATCATTGTTGAGCCGCAAGGCAAATATATTTTGACGCAGTTTACAACCTGGAAGCGTTTGTCAGTTCTGAAACGGTTGCATGTTGCTAAGTTTGTTGCATATATTCGTAAAGTTATTCCGACTCTGTTGAAGGACATTCTGCAGAGAAGGGCGACTCAGTACTGGATTGGTCAGGCAAGTTTCAGGGTTTCTAATTTCCTGAGCAAGTTCCTGGAGTCCAGTGTCGAGCGGTATTCAGTGTTGAAGAGTTACAATGTTGCTGTGACCTTTGATGATGTTCGGTCAGAGCTTAATGTTGTAATCGACATCACACCAATCCGTGCGATCGAGAGAATTAACGTATTCATTATTGTCCACTAAAACAAAATAGCGGCAAGATCTTTTAACTAGATCTTGCCGCTATCGAAAAATTTGAATAAGGAGATAATTTTTTATGGCTGATACAACAACTATCATTAGTAGACTGGCAACTCGGTTTACTAACGCAATTAAAGATAGGGAAAAGCCCGACTTTCTTACCAGAGACATTGGTGGACATTGGCGATCAAATCAACCTTATATTTCTGGTTATTTTCAGGTCATTTATGGACTTCCCTCTGAGCTGTTTGCAGGTGCAGACAATGTTCAGATAGCTTCAAAGTGGCTTCACAGCACTTGCGAAGGATTTACTCCGCACACACAGGCCCTTACTAAAGTTGATATTATGGGTCAGGGTGCAATCGGCTCGTCATATGTAGCGAACGTTACGACTACACGTGAATTTACTCTTACTTTCAGAGAGTATCAGAATCAGCCGATTCTTAATATTATCCGTCGGTGGGCATCAGTGTTTGATCCCTATACGGGTGTGAGTCCTCTTGAAGGAAACAAATTCCTTCCGCAGAATTACAAGGGTTGGATTGCAGTAGCTCAGACGAAACCTGTTCGCTCTGATGGTGCAGATCTGACAATTGGTGATTTGGAAGAATGTTATATTTATCAGGGTGTTTTCCCAACGAGTATTCCGGTTGATACAGCTGGAGCTTCTGATATTACAGCAAACGATACAGTTCAGCTTTCTGTACCTTTTAGCTTCGACGGTGCGCCTCTTACATCTTCTGAGCCAAAGGTTGCTGCAACTGTTATTAATCTTCTGAAGAGTCTTAAGTATATGGGTGACGCAGATTCTACTTATGCAAGATACCATGATCACGGAACGAATATTTCCGCATGGGGTTCTCATAATGGTTCTGTTTCTTCATTGATTCAGCCCTAACTAAATCGCCTGTCGATGTGACGGGCTTCTAGAGAGCATCTAAAAGATTTGGTGTCCGCCTCCCAACAAATCTTTCCCATGGCTCTCGGCGTTGGATGGCCCTCCCTTAACCGGGAGGGCCATTTTTTAACGAAATAAAAACTGGTTAGCCAGAGAGTTTAATCTCTGGCTAACGGTTAATAATAGAAATGGTTGTGTTCTCGATTTTTACACCGCTCCAGCGTGAACTTTAGAGTCGATAGCGACTTAACTTCCTCTGGATTTGTGAAAGTGTACTTATATAATAAAGGTACACCATTCGGTGTGAGCAGTTTCGAGTTTTTAATCGCTGCGTTATTATACTTCTTCATATTGATTGGCTTTCGTTCTTTATAACCAGGTTCAATATCCTCATTTTCCGTTGATAATTTTTGATACATCAATTGTGGAAAGAGAGTTGCAAAGTTTGTAATAAACGATACCACGCTAAAATCAACCATCAGATTGTCTCTGTATGGTCTACATTTACCGATTGCTTTGCCGTTGACGAACGCTTGAATATGGATGTCATTAAGTGTACGTGCATTTAATTCATTTCTGTCGATTATATATGCATCGTTCACCAATCTTCCGTTTTCGAATCTGTAGTTTCCACCTATTCCATATGTATCTGTCGAAGATTCTTGTAATGATAGATTTTTTAGAATCTGATTATACGTTTTACTATAGAATGGGTTTACACTGATTCTGACGGTAAGATATACATCAATTTTCGTAGTACCGATGTTCTTAATCTCGTATTTTTCGTAAGATATATTATATTTCTCACGAATAGGTCTACTTGATAATAGTTTGAACATCTCTACCAGCTTTTTCATCTGCTCTTGCCGATGGGTGACCGTGCTATAATCTTTCATAACGTCTTCGTATGTAATTAAGTTGACATTATTTCTGACTACACTTTCGATCTTGTCTTCGGAAATTATGACATCCATTGATATCACTTTTAAATCATCCATAACTGTTTCTTTGATAATTCTGTAACTTTTGGCAAATCCTACGGAGGTAGCCACGATCTGGTCCAGTTTCAGTGTATAATTTTCAACATCTGTTACTGCATACACGAAACTTCCAGCGCACATTTCCACTGCTTTACGAAGACCATCTCGAATGGCTTCGTCTCTTGTTGTTCCTGTTCCTGTGACGATCACAGCCCAGGAGTTTGTTGTTATCAAAAGCATTATGATAACAACCAACAATGCTCTCCATATTTTTTTCATATTGATCTCCTTTCAAGAGTTAGAAAGAGCCATAATTGACCCTAATCTATCTATATAATTTCTATATGAACCATTTGAATAATAAAAATTATCGGCAAGATCAAGTTAAGATCTTGCCGATATTCCAATACCTTTTAAATTTTTGCTGGCGTTTCTATTGAAATTCTTAATGCTGGATTTCCTTCTAGTGAAGAATATCCAAGTAGTTTCGCTTCTTCTTCCAACAATGGTATGTACAGATATGTTAATTTAGAATCAATTTCCAGAATTTGGCGTTTTGAATTGCTAACTATTGTTGCATTCATTTCTTCACCTCTTTCTTCTTTTTGATTAATCTCGAGAGATCATAAAGCTCTTTACTGCAATCTTTACATATCCTGATTGGATTATTTGAGAGGTTATTCTTCCCATTTATGATAGCAAGATAACCAACTTCTTGAATTGGTTTCTCACAAACGTTGCAGCTCTCACCTCTTGTTGTTAGCAGGTAGAAATTCGCTTTCATCTTAATTTTCACCTCCTTCTTTTTCTGGCCAATTTTTGTTTCTGAAAAATCCAATGTTGCTGTAAATTACGTCTCCAAATTCTCGTTTGTCCATGTATCTCCAGCGATATTTCGCTGTCATGGGTTCAGGCCATTTGTAGTAGTAGAAATTTATTCCCCAGATTCTAAATCCGAGTTGAGCATTATCTGAATCATCCTCTGGATCTTCCAATCCAACGATCCATTTGGGTTGTAATAGCCACATTACGAAAGCTTGCCACATGTTTTTTATCTCCTCCATTCAATTAGGCTGGCGTTGCAAATTATACGAACTTCCTTTACTACTTTTTCTGGATATTCGTTATTTTCATTACGAGCAACATATTTTAACCAACCAATGATATCTCCGAGAAGTAAGAACATATTCTTATCTCCTTTTATCGGCGTGAGTTTTTACGGTTTTCCTCCCAATCCACAATAGCCGCTTGCATCAAGAATCCAATATCCAGTACTTCCTCCTGGTCCTTCACGACGAGGATGTCTATTTGTTTTTCTACCCTCATCGAATATCATCTCTTTTCCACCAGAATGATCCTCTCTTGAAGTTGCTGGATGTAGCTGTCGCCAGAGAGCACATCTCTCTTCATTGCAGAATTCTAAAGAGTTTAAAGATTCTGTACTTCCAACTAATGATACTCCACTTCCAGATAACATATTCATTATAATTGCCATACTTCCTAATGCTTTTGCAATCTGACCAATTTTACAAATCTTTGGCTCGGGCTTTTCGTTTTCTCGCATCCTTCCTCCTTTTAGAGGTGTTCTGTATGTAATTTGATATTAAAATTACAGCGTAAGTAATCAATCCAATAACTAATAGAATTAACAATATGTTAAGTATCATACTTTTTAAGCTCCTTTTTCAGCAATCATTTCATCATACAATTGGTCGATCGCTATTTTTTGAAGCTCAGGTTTCAATAGAGATCCGAGCATGAACATATCTTTCAATTCAATACCTTTCATACGCTCTCTCGCATCGTCTTGAAACTTCTTCTCCAGACCGATAATTTTGAGGCATTGCGGGCAAACCTGGATAAGATCTGAAAATTCAACCAATTGTTGTTTTTTGAATCTGAATTGATTAAGAATACTTTTCTTTTTATCTCCCATTGAAATAACAATTAATGGAGTTTGAAACTCTTTCGGGATGAATTCTCTGACTTTAATTGGCATGTCGAAGAAGTTCCACTCAGCTCCAACAATCTGCATCTTTTCCATAGCGATTGCGCACTGGAGATAATACGTTGATAATCCTACTCCCTGGCAGCCACATTTCCAGCAGACGTTCATACGAGTTTCCAGAGGAACATATTCTCTTGGAGTATATTTCTTTTCATGTTTTTCAATAGAGTTATTAAGAGCCTGCTTCTGCTGAATTTGAATTTGTTCTGATTGTTCTTGAACGCCTTCATGTTTGCGGCAAGCTCTTCCAGTTTTAGTTGCTAGGGTCTGTGCCTTCATAACTTGTTCGTTGCAGATTTCACAAGTGACTGTTTTCGGTGGCATTTTTAGCTTCCTCCTCGAACTGCTTTTCTAGATATCCAAGATTATATGCCGCGTTAAGAAGATTCGTAAGTTGTTTAACTTCTGAATATAAGCTGAATCCTCCGATAACTTGATAAATTACAGTCTCATCAAAGGTGATCTCGAATTTATAATAGAACATCCAAAACCGTTTTTGTTTTAATTCATACGGTTTTTTCCACTCCATCTTTTCCCTCCTTTTCACAATCTGGACATAATCCCCAAGTATCCCAATAATCTCCTTGACTCTTATATTTCGGAATTTTGAATACTTCTTTGACCCATTTACCGCAGCAACCACAGTGGTAGCCGTTGTATAGGAGAATTTTACTGCCACCAAGTTTCCATAATATCCATTTGAAGAATATCATGTTATTCTCCTTTCTTCGAGTAGAATTCATAGAACTTCTTTTCTTCATCGTATTTGAGCACGAAATTTCTTTCTTCGTACTCTGACCGAATTACTGTTCCGTCGATCAATTCTAGTCTTTCAATAGTTGCAAAACTTGGATAGCTTTTATAGATTTCTCTATGGAAGCTATCCGCATACTTTTTGCTTCTCTTCTTTCTTGCAATCTCTGCCTTTAAGGTGTCACAATGTTCAAAATGAATTTTAGACAAAACTGAACTGATGCCATCACTTCTCCAGCAGCTGTCATGATCGGATGAAAGTTGCATTGCTGTGAGATCATATGGACTTATAAATACTCTGTCCAGGACCTGGAACAATACTTTTGTGTAATTGCTTGGTCTATGAAAGATGAAGTTGACTGTGAATGCGGGATGTTCGATGTGAACTCCTTCTTCATAGAAGTCATAGTTGCATCTCACGGAGATAAAGAGCAATTTGTCTTTTGTGAATCTTGGTAACATGGCTTCCACGATCGCAATGATCGCTTGATGGATGTCAATTTTCATAATTATTCTCCTCCTCATAAAGATGGCATTCACAACACTCGTTGGGTCTGTTGCAGTTCATACACCAGATGTTGCCGTCGTCTTCCAGAACTGCTCCTGTCATAAGCTGAAGCAGTTCTCCTATGCTTGTATCATTTGGAATTGGAATTTTTCCTTCTTTGATTAGATATCCAGTTTCGACTTGCATAATTTTTTCTCCTTTTTTTTGTCTTTTCTTTAATTGTTATGAAACACCATATTATTCCTAATATAATGAGGATACAAATTGCGAAGTAGAAACCGTAAATTCTTGTGGTTATATACCAATCAGCAACCATTATAGATCGCAGAAATGAATCAATTTGTTGCATATTTTAATCCTCTTAAATTGGCTTCACTATAAACAAGTTCAGCCCAATGTTCCATATTTTGACAACCAGGATAAGGAGCAGATTCGTTCCCATCCCAATCCTTTCTTTGAAAGATAGCAGTCAAAATAGTAATGATATCATCATCCGAACTCAATTTGAGTTTTCTTTCAGCAGTCAGTTCAATTCGCTGAAGTTCGGCGCAGCGTGGGACTGCAGTTGGACCGTTTCCAACATATTCTGAATAGCCAACGCACTCCCAAATCTCTTTATTATACAACCCATTCTCCCAATGAGATAATGGAACTGTTTTTCTTTCTGACATAATTTCTCCTTTCAGTAGATTCTTAATCCATGAACATTAATGTAACTTTTAAATTCTTCATCAACATCCAGACGCGCAATATACTTCTCTAGCTTTTTAGTAGCTAGAGTTCTCTTACGTTTCTTGTCCATCTCAACTGGATCGTGAGGACATTGGGTATCAATTTCTTCTCGCATGAAATTTGGTGAGAATCGAATTATAGAACCACATAAGAATTTGATACTCTCGTTCCAATGTCCATTGCAGTGCTTACTTTTTTGTTCTATATAAATGATTCTTGATCTGCACATTGGACATGATTTGTGTTTTATTTCTTGAAGTTCCATATTTTAATGTTCCTTTTCTTTGTATCTTAAAATGGTTGTTTTTCCATACTCAACATTCACTTCTAAAATTGCTGAGCGAATATCGAGTCCAGATTGTTCTGTGACCTTTTTGAACCATTTCCGAATTTTCTTAACGTCCTCTTTTCCGAAATCTCGGAGATCGCCCCAAATAGCGACAGTCCACAATACGAATCCGCCGCCAGCAGGAATGATTTGATATTGAATGCTTCCTTCGCTGCCACGAGGAACATTACAATCTTTCCAACGTTTATCAGGTGAATTCCATCTACAAGTGACACCCAATATTTCACGGATGGATTTGATGTCAACTTTATCATCAATTCCTGGAATACCGTCAATACGAATTGATCCATTAACGTGTGTCCATTGACTCATTTTTGCTCCTCCGTTATTTTTCTTGTTTTTGCGACATTGGTTATACTTTCTATTACTTGGTTCATTCTCGCTTTGTTAAATGTGAACCATACATCATTATCAATATCCCACAGGACATCACATATTCTTTCCCAATCTTTCTCTGTTATAGGTCTTGTTGACCAATATTCATCAATTCCAGTTATTAGTGTTTTGAGTTGAATAGATTCTTTTAATCGATGGGTTCGATCTGCAATTGCTTTTAGATATTCAAGATATTTATTTACATCAAAATCTTTTGGATGATATAATCTTAATGATCTGTCTTTAAAATCTTTAAGAGCTAATGTTGTTGTAGTGTAAGAATCGAGATTTGTGATAATTCGATTTAAAGATTTAGGTAAAGCACCAAATTCATATTCTGCACTTCCCATATAATCCATTTCGAAATTATAATCCAATCCTTTTTTATCATCATATTCATTGTACAATCGTCTTTTGACTTTTTGGATAAGATATGGTTGTTTGATCATTTCTCCCAGTCCTCCAGTCGTTTATTTATTTCAGGTTTAATACGCTCTTCGAGAGTAGTTAACATATCTTGAATTTCTCTAAATCTGTCAGATAAAAGTTCTTCTGCTTTTTCTTCAATTATTCTATCTACTTGACTTTGCCAATGATCGACAAATGCTTGGAGGTCAATATCATAACCGTTTGCTGTTAAAACTAGATCGCAAATAACACCCTTACCCTGAACACTTCCTGCTTTTACTAAAGCGTCCAATGTTGTTTCTGAGATCGAATTAAGTACGATATGTGAAATTAATCCATCTTTTCTTAAATCATCTGTTAGGTTGATTTTCATGATTTCTCCTTTTAAAGTTTTCTTCTTTCAATGAATCTTACGATCTCATAGTCGCTGTATTTTGAGATAAGTTTCAATAGATGAAATGCTCTTTTACCTTTTACTGATAATGATTGTTGAATTGCTTTCTTCTTCCTCTCTGCCTCTCCCATTAAATTCTCCTTTCATAACAAAGTCCACCACATGTAGGGTTTAATGGATCGTGATTTGGACAGAAGTTAGAATTATAACATCCAATTTTGTCATCTATCCAGTCCTTACATAACTTACATGAAAAAGTTCCCAGGTGATCAAATTTACACAGTGTTATTCCATCATGTATAATTATTCTATTATAAGGTTCTCCACATAAACATTTAAACATGATTTTCTCCTTTCTGGGTAAAAAGACCTCCGAACATAGTGCTCGGAGGTCCTTAAATTTTTAATTTATATCCTTTATTATTTCTATATGAACAATTTGAATAATAAAAATTCCGGCAAGACCTTTATCAGATCTTGCCGGGTTAAATTATGGTCGCATTTTAACGTCAAAAATTTGACCTTTGTGTACATACCCAGCTACGCCGGTTTTTGCGAGTTGAGCGATTTCATCCATTCTCATATCATAGATGATTTTCGATAGATACAATCCACCAGCGCCTCCGAGTAAGACGAATATTATCATCATCGATATACTCTTCTTAATCCAGTTGATGAAATGTACCCAATTTTCACTCATCCAATTTATAAAAATTGACAATTTAGTTTCCTCCTTATTTGAAGGTTGTATCACACTGTTGATTGTTTCTTCCATGACAGGTTCACAACTTTCGGTTATAATAACTTCCTCTGAAGCCTTAACTTCTTGTTCGACTGAAGCCTTAACTTCTTGTTCGACTGAAGTCTTATCTTCCTGTTCGACTTTATCGAGAAATGATGTACCTGCTTCGGTTTCAACTTTCATTTAATACGACTCCTTCTTCGGTGCATATGTTAGAAGAATCTTTGCCAGACGCTTATGTCCAGCCTTCATGTAATTATCTCGCCACCATCCCGCAATTGATTGAATATGATCTATATTAATTTCTTTCAATTTCTCTTCAGCTAATTCTGCTGCTTTATCCATTCCATCCAATACTTCTTTATTTTCTGCCATTTTATTTCACCTCATTTTTGGTACGAAGTAATATGTTGACTTTTTCTGCAATTTCATTAATTTTGTCTATTATATCATCAATAGATGCTCCACTACTACCATTCATTGAATGTGGACATATGTATTCATGTTCTAACATTTTAATTTCATCATTCACTGCCATTTTTCAGTCTCTCCCGTATCTTTGTTAACCTGCCACAAAATTCGGCTCTTGTTAACACTGTATCTCTTGGAGATGTTCTTCCAATTGTATGTTCCAATACGCTCTTGCCGGATGCCAATAAAGCTTTCTGAAATCCAGTATTGGTTGCTAAAGCATCAAAAGCAGCATCAAGTAAATGTTGATATTCTAATGACGATCTTTTAATTTCTTTTTCATTCCAATATAAGATTTGTTTATCTTTCCAGTTCTTTTCTTTTCCAGCAAATTTTGCCGCTCTACCAACTAATGTACAAATGTGCTTCTGCATCTCAGGATTTTTAAACTTGAATGATTGTAATAATCCTTCCATGGAAGCACATTGTATCGTTACCCCATCATATGTAAATGTAAATGGATGAGGAGCAAAGTTTGATAGAGCATTTGATGGGTATTCATTTCCTGCTCCTATGTTCATTTCTCAATCTCCTTCTTTAAACTGGCTAGTTCTTCAAATTTTCTTTTTAAATCTATTAATGTTTCATTTGTCCATATTAAAAGATGTTCTTCATCAGGATGAAGCAATCTATTGAGTCCATCTTTAATGATTGATATTTCTTTATGAGACAATTTTATTCTATAAATCATTATAGTTCCTTTAGGTTACACGATCAGAATTAAATCTTCCGTCGAGCAATTCATCTTCATTATGAAATACTATTAGTCCTCCAATTTGAGTTAATACCCAACCAACTATTATCTCATCATTAAGAAATACTCGAATTTTCCTGAAATGTTCTTTCTCATCAAGAATATCTACGAATATATCTTTTCTATCTGGATAAATAGTTTTTATTGGTTTCATATCCTCACCAACCATCACAACTTTTGATTCATGAGGATTTAATTTATATCTGATCATTTTTAAGTTCCTTCTTTCACGGCAAGAGCTTCTTAATTTGTCTAATGAACTCGATCGGAAGTTCAACAAAATTACATCCAGCTGCCTGCTTATGTCCTCCTCCTCCAAATTTCTTAGCGAGAAGTGAACAGTCAACTTCTTCTTTATCAGTATAGAAGCTCATTGTCCAGAGTCCGTTGCTTCTTAATCCGAAGGTTAACATAATGTCATATTTCTCTTTGTCCCAAACGCTTTTGAATAGTTGTGAACTTGTAAGAAGTTTATTAACAGCGATAGCTTTAAAGTCTTCGAATTGAATTTCAAAGGCGCAGCTTTTGCAATATTTTTCATTCTCCTGATCTTGGTACTTAAGAACAATTTCACCTTGACGAATAGTATCAACATTAAGCATAATTGTTTCATCATCTTCTGGCTTAAGAAATTTTTTCCACATCTCTTGATTATCTGGCCAGGTGTTGTTTAATCTCATTCCATATTGAAAATCGAGAACACTACCTTGAAGATCCCAAACATCATACCGTCCGAGTAAGCTAACTGCGAATGGCATTTTCTCATCAGGATATAAATACTCCCAAGTAAGTTCACATCCTGCTTTACCAACTTGTCTTTTGCCGGGACAAATCTGATTAAAATTGATTGTAAATGGTTCTTTACCATTCATAGGTATTATTTCATCAAATACACAGTCCTCAGAATCTTTGATCGCAGTTACATGATGATCAATCCAAGTCAGTTTATCCATTCCAACTTTTTGAGCGAGTTTAACCATTTCAATAAATGGTTGTAGACAAAAGTCAACCATAATTATAATTTCATTTTCTGAAAAATTATTGTAGTCAATTTCTTGACCATAGTTGATTCCAATCAACTCAGCTTCTGGATACTTCATTTTGACTATTGCCGCTGAACAATGCCCATCGAGGTCTGCTGAATGGAAATAACACTTCATTTTTTTTCCTCCTCACTATATGTGATATATGTATTATTTTCTGACATTTTAATATTATATTTTTCAAAGATTCTTCTTACTTTAATCTCAGCTTCTAATGTTTGTAATTCAGTATCAAATTTAAATTGCATATCTCTTGTTCCAAATCCACATCCAGATGAGTCTCTTGATTTACCCAATGATTCTTCAATTTCATCGCAAATGGTAAGTATTTGATCAATAAATTCTCTTTCTTTCAAAGCTATTCCAATATCAAGTATGAACATTTTACATTATCTCCTTTTTTATTTATAAAATCATGTATGGACTAAGAGTTCTTAGGCTCTTACTTTCTGGAGGCCCCGCTTTCGCAAAACCTTTATCCAGCTCAGTAAACTAAGTTGTTCCTACTTAGCAAGTCCATACATGAAAATATTATTTCTTAACAGTTATACTATATAATTCATTGTCATTGCTGAAATATACAGTCCCACCATCTGTCCACAATTTCGCATTAGTTGGTAACTTATCGGAGAACGCTATAGTTGACTGTTTATTAGATACTTCAATCGAATTCTCTTCAGTTACATACACCATGTTACCGTTATCTAACACGATAAAGTTTGGTGAACCAACATAATCAATATCAGAAACAACAGAATGTTCATATTCAGTAAAATCCTTATTGAATCTTAGAATATTTCTATTATATGTGTTATTATTATGAGTAACAACAATACACATATTCTTTCTTCGTTTGATTTCAAGAATCTTCAATCCTGTTATTTCTGGAATTTCTTTCATAAAGCAGGATGTAGGTTTGCCTGGAAATCTATAAGGAATAACCAGATAAAACTTTCCCAGAACATTCATACTTACTGCTCCATCCCATACTGTAGATGCATTTGGTAATACATTCCAAGACGATTGTGATGTAATTATAATTTTACTGCTTTGTTCATATATAAGAACTTCAATTAATCTATCATTGTTGATATAATATAATGTACCTTCATCTAAGTACATTTGTTGTGCTGTTGCTGAATACAAAATCTCATTTGTTTTAAGATTTGTCAATAGTAATACATCATTATTTATTTCAGCACATACTGGTGTCAATGATGTTGGAGTTAACATAACATTCGGATAATTTTTTGTTAATGTATACTTACGATTCTTCACATAAGCTACATATTCTGATTTTGTTTTGTTAACTGTAATTGGTGTAATACCAATATTATAAAACTTACTTATAGATACATCTTCGAATTTCTTAACTAGTGTTATCATAATTTTATCTCCACTCTTTATTGCAGAAGCAATATTAACTATGATTTTAGCATCCATTGTAAGAGGAGGAGCTGATCGAAGACCTTTCTCAAATAAGTTAATATACCATTCTTTGTAAGTTGCAGGAATATCATCAATTGGACGAATTGCCGCTGGCATTTTAACATTTGAATTAAATACTGAGACATTATTTTTCATCCGATTCTCAATATCACCACGTTTAAAATCTGGGTGAGTTCCTTTAAAAGGATGTATCCCTACGAATAATTGAAATGTTATAACACCAAACGAAAACCAATCTGTAAGCTCGGAAAAAGCTTTTGAATGAAAGTCTTTAATAGACATCATTATAGCTGTTGCCGGATAATTTGGAGTTTGATAACTATTAACATCAATGAAATAAGGATTCTCAAATGTAGTAAGATCTGCTAAGATATTAAATTCATTAACATCTACCATTAAACATCTATGATCATGAAGATGTTGAAGAACCCTATAAGAGTTCAAAATGAATTTCTTTGTCTTTTCAAGATCGATAGAAAACCTATTTCTGAAATCGTTTGTAAATAGCTTTACTGTTGGAACATTGTTTTTAACCCAATCCATTGTAAAACCAATTACATTCCCGGTCTTATCCGAGATAAGATTCTTTGGTTTGAGAATACTAGGATTAGTTAAAACACTCAATTCTTTTATTTTTCCCGGTGGTATCATATTTTTCGGTTCGATATACAGTTTATATATTGTGTCTCCACGACCATATATCATTCCTTCACCACCAGACGTTATAAAATCTTTATCTGTGAGATTAACGTCACCTATTCCTTGAACCGTGATTTTTGGCATGTTTACTCCTCGTATATACTTATTCCAGCTACGGATAAATCATCATAGTGATAAATACTATTTTTTGCATAGTCAGATAGCATTCGACCAACACGTCTTTGTATAAATTCACCGTTGTAGTTTTTAATACTACATAGATTTGTTATTACTTCTTGAGTACTTGGGTGATTCTCACTTGAATAATTTCTGAACGATCCCAATCCATCTGATGCTATTATTATACATTTATAAGCATCAATATTGTGACTAAAATATAATGGATAATGTGATGCGCAATATAAAGTTTCTAAAGTAGAGTGATTTACTATCATATTTGGTTCTGTGACATTTTTTTCATAAATACTTGGATATATAACTCTTGCGCTCAAATAGTATGGCGCATTGTTCTTAAATTGAACTTCTGTGAATCTTGTATTATTCTTTTTATCTATTGTTATAACAACACCATCACCGTACATAAATGTAAGGATGTTATTATTATAAACGAATGAGATAATAAGAGTTGAATCTAAAGAGGTTCTATCTAATCCTAATGCTGAAACTATTGGGATTGCCATATTCATCAATATATCACCAAAAGAAATATATGAATCTTCAACATTATCGAAATTGAAATGAAATTGAGACATAATTTTTCTGGCTAATCTAGCTACAATTCGTGATCCAATATCAGTATCATTAGATGATGAACAGCCATCAGATACTATAATAAGATTGCTAATTCTATTAGCATTATTCTGAAAAGTATCTGAATAATCTTGACAAATTTTATGTTCTTTTCCTATCCTTGTTATTTTGTCCAAACTATAGGTTCTGATCAATGTTCATCTCCTTTGTATGGGTGGCAGACAATTTCTTGTCTGCCACCCAGGCTGAGTTTAGAAAGTGGGAGCGTTAACTAACACGCTTGTTCCGCTGTTGATTGATGTGGATGTTGACGAAATGCTCTTGCTGATAAAGCCCGTAAGCTTCGCAAAAGCTTTTGCCGATGTACTACCCATATCAATATACTGGTTGAATCCGACGGCGTTGCTGAAATCCTTCAGGATCTGTTTGATCCTGTTATTATTACTTACAACACCGACGAGGACCGTAGTCAGCGACTGAATCTTTTCACCTTGTTTTGCTTCGTCAATGAGTTTGCGAATCGAATCTGCCGTCATAATTGAATCATTATTAACACCATCCGTGATGATGATACTAATGCCGTTGACGTCATAGTCTTGTTTCTGCAACTCGTTTGCGTACGTGAGCATGGCGCCGATTGAAGTATATGCTGCATCATACAGTGGAGTATTTCCTGTCGGATTAATTTTGTATAAACTAATGTCGATATCCGCCAGAGGAAGGTATCCGTGAATTTCTCTGATTCCTTTTGTTTGTTTATGTTGGGAACCAAATGTTGTAACACGCATCAAAATATTTTCTGCTGTTGGAAATAGTTTCGCTGCTTCAACAACTTCAATCATCATCTGTTCGAGATTGGTTTTGAAATCTTCAACACTTCCAGTTTCATCAATCTCGACATCTACCAAAGTGTATGTCGATGCACCGAGTGTTGCGATCTTTGCACCGGAAAAACCGAAGTTTCCGCCACCGGGAATATCAAACGAATCCATATCAAGCATTCTTGGCATGAGCTTATTCTCCTTTTGTTGAGTATTTGTTTTTGGTTAATTACACAAGAAAGTCGGTTGACTTACAGATTGACATTCCGCGGCTCGTCATTTCATTGACGAATGCGGTTCCCATTGCTTCACACTGGAAGACGTTGCTTGAGCAGTCTTCGAGAAGCACGAACTTCTTGATATTCTCGTCGCCGAAATTGGCGGAGATATCTCTGATCGTGTTTGCAACGCAGTGGGACAGAGCTTCGCCGGCGATGGCGATAACATCTGCTTCATTCAACAATTCCACCAACTTCATGTTTGGAAGCGTGGACGGATCTTCCGGGATCGGAACTTCTGTCTGGAAAGCGGAATAATGCTCTGTCTTCCAGTTACTTCCCTTGGAAACGAAGTCGATCATATTGCCTTTCTGCATCCAGCCGTAGAACGCCTTGTAGACGTCGTCAACGACACAGGCTCCCCAAGAGGAGATCAGGCAGTGAGGCGGCCAAATCATCAGAGGATATCTGCCGGTGCTTTCGAGTTTTCCGGTGTATTCCTCGGCCCATTTCTGCATAGCCGGATTGCTTGTTCTCCAGGCGCGGGATTTGAGATCGGAATAGGTAATTACGGTGAACGGATTCGGGTGATTTCCGTGCTCGTCCTTGTACATGATTGGATGTGCGATGTCATAATAATGATGCTGGTCCAATGTACAATGAATATCCCAGATCTTGTTTTCCTGCACTCCGAGTCGATTGATCAAAGCTGCGAGGCGAACCATGTCGCCGTCGGCGCCGGGAACAACCAACTGCCCTTGATTTCCGTTGGGACCGTTTGCGATACAAAAATCATTCTGCGGGTCGATAATCAACAAATGTACCTTTTTCATTTTTCTTGCCTCCTGTGTTAGTTTGTTTTACTTACTTAGTATAATGTTTTTGTATTTCCCTGAAAGCGCCATTCTTAAAATTTCTACTAATTCTTTACTTTCCATAAACTGATCAAATTCTTC
>Ga0172381_10001744_pt1 | contig 24844 bp, 21 predicted proteins | sample Leawel6488metaG_FD_119754 | JGI IMG/M metagenome (GOLD analysis project Ga0172381, IMG submission 119754) | Leachate microbial communities from a municipal landfill in Southern Ontario, Canada - Leachate well 64-88 metaG | ecosystem: Engineered > Solid waste > Landfill > Unclassified | place... | reverse complement strand
GAGGGTGGAACGGAAACTGAGGCGCCTTGGTGTCGCACGAAAAGCGGCGGCCCGGTTCGCGAAGTTTTTCTACGTCTCCATGATCACCATGTGCGGACTGTTCGGGCTGTTTTTTGTTATCCCGCAGGAATTGTTCGAGCCGATCGCCATTGCCGGGAAGATGCACGCGGACACCCGGTATGGTACTCTTCTGCCCGCTGTTTTTATCATACGTCGGTGACCGCCGGTCCGGGCGCTGAAGTGTAATCCTGTACGATACGGATGTTGGAGAGCCTGCCGTCCGCTTCGTGACAGGATGGGAAATTTGCTGCACGAGATACATCTCTCCCCGGGCCGGCGTTAAACGGACAATCGCGGTACCGGGCAGCAGGTACCGGGTGCTAAAAAAAAGGGATGGAGGTTTCGAAGAAAAAGACCAGGGAAATGGTGATGGATGAATGGATGTTTCAGCAACGAACAGGAAGACCGGGGCCGGCCCGGATGCGACAGTAACCGGCGCGGCCGGAACAGACATTGAGAACGAAGAACTGGAATGGGGGAAGCGCCATATCCCGTGGGAACCACCTGTGTACCTGGCGGACCGGGTGACCGCGCTCCACGATATCCCCCTGGCACCGGGCCTGTGCGTGCTGCTACGCCGGCGGCCGCACCGGAAGATCGTACGGCCGCGACCGGATTTTTGTGCAGGAACCGTACCGGATGACGGGGATGAGGATGCATGACCCGGGGGCCACTCCCAAAGAAAGCGATCGATGAGGCCCTGCCCGTTGCACAGGCCCGGGGCATGGTCATCCTCTGCAAACCCGGGGCGGGGAGCGTGTGCGACTTTGCGATCGCGGGCACGGCCCTGACCCCGCTTGTCCGGGTGAAACGGAGCCGGAGGATCCACTGCCCGCTGCCGGAGATAGAGTCGCAGTTTGCCGAACCGCTCGCACGGCTCCGGCTCGTGCCCATTACCGCAGAACGGTGCCGGGAGCTCTGGGTCTGCGGACAGTACGGAGCTCTCCGGTTCTTCCGTGTCGGCGATGCCGGTCTTGTCGAGATCGACCGGGACGGGAGACCGCTGGCGGGTAACTGACAGGGGATGACTAGGAGAGGGAGATCCGCTGCCCCCAGAGCTACCCCGGAGACACAGGTGTGCCGGGTCCTGAAGGGAGACACCTTCAGATCTCTTCATTTCAGGCCCCGTTTACCCTTTTTTGGGACAAAAATAAGTCAGTTTCGCAAAAAAACAAGTCAGTTTCCCGGGTTTTTCACCGTTTTTCCCGGAATTTACGACGGAGAATTCGGAACCGGCACCAAGCGTAATTAGGCTTGTTTGGAGAGAGGATCGGGAAGGGGGATGTGGGTCAGCACGTGGGGAAAACAGAGGGATTGAGACGGGGACTATTGCCCCGGTAAAGGGGTGCCGGGAACAAAAAATGATCATCCCCTGACAAGGGGATCTGCAATGCCTCGGCCCATCTTCGGTTTTTTTATGCCGGGAAAAATCCCGTACCCTGCGGTCCACCGTTCAGGGAACCGGGCAGATCGCAACGGAGTCTCCGGTCTCCCCATCGGAGCTGTGCATGAGACAAAAAAAACAGAACATGCACCGGAGGAAGGGTGCACGTTAGTATGCGCTCACTTCGATCCCGACAACACTCAGGCTCACATGGACCGGCTGTGACTGGTAAATATCATACCGGTAAACCCGGTACGTGATTCCGCGAACAGATCGGTGTTCTTACAAGCCGTCACGTTTGAGTGCAAAAACGCGGCATTCCCACTGCGCAGGGTCGCGTTCCTGAATGCAGATACCGCACCGGAACCCGTCACATCAATCGGGGAGTCTTGCGTACCAGATCTGGTGCCTGCCATTTTAGCAGAGAGGATCTCATTTGTTCACCAGCAACAGGATTTCGGTGTTGCAGCAAGAAAACGGTGTAAACGTGATGAACTACACAACACTAGCACTCACGAGATAAAAAACACAAACATGACCAGCGCCGCAAGCAGCAGGACAATACTGTGCTTAAAACCGCACAGGATACTGTTTGAACTGAACTGGCCGGCCATGATCCCCGAGAACGCACCAAGGATGATCCCGATCCGGAACATATCGGTCGTGTTACCTGCGATATCCATCGTGACGTTCTGCCCTTTGAAACTGGCAAGGAACGGGACATTGAGCTGGTATGCCGTATAGAGATAGATCCCAAAGGAGAGGTAGATGATCATCACATAAACGATGGTCGTGTTCTCCCGCTCGCTCTTGAGTTTGAGATAATGCTCGAAATCAGTAATAGCGATCATGAAGATCTGGCGCAGGTTGGTGGTGATCTCGCTTGCCCGGACAAGCAGGGAAATCGCACGTTTGACCGAGACAAGGCCGATCCGCTCTTCCATCCTGACAAGCGCCGAGTTCACATTGACACCGGCGCTCATGTCACGGGAGGCACTCGATAATTCAGAACTGAGCAGCCCGAGTTTTGCACCGGAAATCCTGTGAATGGCTTCCTGGATGGTAAGGCCGATATCCTTCATGTCAGACAGTTCGCGCAAAAATTCAGGAAGATGCGACTCTACGTTCCTGACGTACCAGCGTCTTCCCTCGTACGCGATTGCAACGGGTGCCATAAACCCGATGATGAACAGGCAGATGACGGCCTCAAACACGTTATGCGGGAAAAGGCTGTCAAATGTACCCCCCATCCAGAAAAGGGCGATGATACAATCGATGATACCGCCCGCAATAATGCCGTAATCATAGGTCGTGATGTATGCACGCAGGGGATGGCGGATCAGGTTGAAGATACGGTTTCGTTCTTTCTGCGCTGTGATACGTTTATAGAACACTTCATCGTCATGGGATACTTCGGGCGACGAAGCAGCAGGCTTTTCGGGAATGGACGAACCAAAGTTGTATTCCACCGTCTCCTTATGGGTGACCTCAAGGTTCTCGGGAGGGAGCATGATCGAGAGCAGCCAGATCATAATGATAGCACCGGCCGGTATGGCGATATACATCAGCGGGACGATCCAATTCATGGAATTCTGGTTGGTCATGCCCTGCGCCACAATCATGATGATGAGCGCTATGGGCCCGGCCACGAATGCGGAGACATATACCTCTGCCATGATCTCGATGGTTTTTAAGACCAGGTCGAGTTCCTGCTTGGCCCGTTCCCGGTAAAACTCGGTCTTTGCCGCGAGATACGAAGAGATGTCCCCGCCGCTGTCAAAGACGATCCCGAGGTCATTTAAGAAATCCCGGAGATTGGCCGATGGCGTGATGCGCTGGAGATCCCGCATCGCAGTGATCAGGTCGTCGCCGAAGACTTCCACATTCCTCACGATGACCCCGAACTCCTTTGAAACCTCGCCGAACATGTCCCGCTCCTCGTAAACCTTGCGGATGATCTCAAATGGCGGCATGGTGGTTGAAAGAGCCTGCATAAAGGAGATTGCATACGGGAGGTCAAGTTCGATCTTGCTCTTTCGTCCCTGCGCCACGATCGCCGGGTAATAGATCTGGACAACGTAAATCCCCGGGACAAGGATACAAAAGAGCAGGAGCCAGAAGAAAATATTTCCTGATGTGACAGATCCCATCTCAAGGGTGAAACCTGAAAAAGCAAAAAATGCTGCAAGTACGATGAAAATAAGGAGCGATGCGGCGAGGTTGATGTGGATGGTGTGGAGATACCGCCCGACCGTTACCGGCATGTGCGCAGACCGGAGGGTCTTTCTGAGATCTGCACCGAATGCAACCATCTCATACCGGGTGAGCCGTTCCTCGATCCCGTTGAGTGCGCTGATGGACAGGTTCATGTCAGTCACTCATATTGTGGATGGCGTTTGCCAGATCCCGGATATCCGGCGGCCTGACCTCAAGCGCCCACGTGAAGAACTCCTCCCGTTTCTGTAACTGGCGCTGAACCTCCTCTAACGACCATCCCCGGTGAGTTGCAATATCCGCAAGAACACGCGAGTGTTGTGCTACCTTCTTGAAGGTGTCACTTTCCATATCCCATTCATAGAGCGGAGTCGACAGGATCTCCCCGTTTGAATTAACATCGATCTCATGGATGGATACGCAGCGCCGGATACGGGTGTTCCCGAACGAGTACAGCGACTGGATGACAAACAGGTCAAGCGCGGAAAACATCACAGGAGAGACGTTGATTGGATCATGCGTCAGCCGGTTGATCGCTTCCTGGACGCTCCCGGCATGGATGGTCGAGAGGGTGGCGTGCCCGGTGTTCATCGCCTGGAAGAGCGTCTGCGCCTCGTGCCCCCTGACCTCTCCCACGATAATGTATTCAGGTCGCTGCCGCATGCAGGCTTTTAAGAGCGAGAAGAGATCGATATCGTCTCCCTTGACACCGGAAGCAATGAGCTCACGGGTCTGGGTAGGAAGCCAGTTCTTGTGAGGCAGCTGGATCTCCCGGGTATCCTCCAAAGAAACGATCTTTGCATTCTGCGGGATAAAGAGTGAGACCGCATTCATAGTCGAGGTCTTGCCGCTCGCCGTACCGCCAGCGATGATCATGCTTTTGTGGTGCTCGATGGCCAGCCAGAGGAATGCGAGGATCTCCGCATCGTAGGTCTTAAGGCTGATGAGATCGAGCGGGGTCATGGGCTCCTCCCGGAACTTCCGAATAGTAAAAGAACTGCCTTTCGTGGAGACAACATCGCTGTAGGTGATCTGGATACGGGAACCATCCGGGAGGGTGGCATCGACCATGGGGTTTGAGAGCGAGACCTGCTTGTTTGCTTTCTGGGCAATTTTTAAGACAAACTGGTTGAGTTCCCCCTCCGAGAATACAACGCTCGTTGGCAGGCTCCCGTAGACCCGGTGGAAGATAAAAACCGGGAGGTCTTTTCCGTTACAGCTCATATCCTCGATCGCGGGATCTTTCATCAGGACATCAAGGGGCCCATACCCGGAGAGATCGCGTTTGAGGTAATAATACAGGATGGCAAGACGTTCCTCTGAAAGCACCGGGTCAAACTGGCAGAAGACCGGATAAATGACCGATGGGTTAAGGTGCTTGTCCAGATTGTTCTCGGTATCATCGTAGATGATCACGTCCCGCAGGTACGTGTAAGTCTCCCGGAGAATGGTCTTTTCCCGGGCGGAGAGGGGCGGTTCGATGATGTTATAGGTGAACCCGGCATTCCCCTGCCGCACGATTTTTACCGATGAATAGGGGGGCGTTACCTCATAGCGGGTGAGCAGGCCGTGCTCGGTTTTTTTCGTGTCGTGCTGCTCCGTTTCATCCGGGACTACCGGTTCAATAACGGGTTTTGGTGAGAAACGTTCAGGGATTTTCTTTTCAGGCACCGGTGGTGCCGTATCCTGCATATCAGGCAAGGCAGATGGGAAAAACCGTATCCGGGCCGATATTACAACAGGTACCAGTGTGGCAAGCGAGAACACGGACAGCACAGCAAGTAAAAAGAGCGGCATCTCCACGAAAAGGACGAGTACACCGGTTCCGATGGCGAGCCCGGCGATTCCTGTAAAAAGAAGAAGACTCTTGCGGGTTGACCGGGACAGCGCAGCGATGGCCTGGCGATACGGTACCAGAAGTTTTTCAGGGATTACCAGGCGTATCTTTTTCCCTGGGGCCTCCGGGGAACCTATGGGTTCTTTCCGGGATGCGTCCGTATCTGTATGGAATAACCGGGAAAAACCTGAAAACCGGCTACTCTGAAGTATGACGAATACTCCAATAATGCCCCAGATAAGTATCAGCGCCATGACCCACTTTCAGACATAAATCCGGGAGGTATACCAAAGCCAGTACACCGCATCTCCGGTAGAAAATGATCCCCCGGTTTATCTTCTACTACCAATTGTGCACAGCCAATAAAATACCATTCTATTTTAACCTTTATGGATTGTTTATCTTTTTTAATTTACATAAATCAATAAATTGAAGTCTTAATGGCTGTTAATCACGCGTTTGTTAACGTCATTTGAATTTTTAATGGGATTTGATGTTCCAGGTTTCAATTTTTTTATTGAGATCATGCGTTTTTATACAATACAAGAGCGCACGAAAGAGGAATTCCTGCCCCGAAAGCGAAGTATTCTGTAAAAAGGAATTTCCTGCACAGGTCAGAGAGAACGCCCCCGTTCTTTTCCCAGCCACGTTTCACTCTCGTACGCTGCTGCGATCAGGTTTTTTGTGTAGGGATCCTTTGGGGTCTTCAGGACATCCCGCGTCGTTCCCTGCTCGACAATGGCTCCTTTATGCATCACCGCCACGGTATCGCTCATCTGTTCAATAATCTGGAGATCGTGGGAGATGAACAGGAGCGTGAGGTTTGTTTTCTTCTGCACCGATTTTATCAGGCTGAGCACCTGTGCCTGCACGGAGAGATCGAGCGCTGCGGTGGGCTCGTCTGCAACGATAAACCCGGGATTAAGTGCGAGGACCCGGGCAAGTGCCACACGCTGTTTCTGTCCGCCCGATAGCTCGAACGAATACCGGCCGGCAAGGTCCGGCTGGAGCCCGACCTGTTCGAGGAGTTCAAGGATACGGTCTTCCTCTTCCTGCGGCCCGACAAGATTCCAGATTTTCATCGGTTCAGCTACACAATTCCGCACGGTCATCCTCGGATCAAGCGAGGTATCCGGGTCCTGGAATACGATCTGCATCCGGGGCCGGATCTGTCGCAGTGCTGACCGGGACAACGCAGTCAGGTTCACACCATCAAACCGTACCATTCCGCTCGTTGGTTCTATGAGCCGAAGCGCGATCCGCCCAAGCGTGGTCTTTCCGCTCCCGCTCTCTCCCACAAGCCCGAGAGACCCGCCTTTTTTTATCGAGAGGGAAACATTGTTTACCGCAATGGTCTTTTGCCGGCGAAGGAACCCTTTTGTGTAGACCTTTGTGATGGCGTCAAGTTCAATCATAGCAAAAACACCGGACCTGGCGTGTACCGCTGACGTCATTAAGCGGCGGATGACGGGTGCTGCACCGGTCTGTTGCGGCCGGGCATCGTGCACAAAACCTGCACCCTTCCGGCAGGTATGCCGGCGAGGGACTCATGCCGGGGATGGGATGCAGTCCTGCGGAGGGAAGCGAAGCGAGGAGTCCCTGCGTATAAGGATGCATGGGCATAGAAAGGAGATCGTGAGTCGGGCCAATCTCTACAATCTCTCCGGCATACATCACGGCAATCCGCGTGCAGAGGAAATACGCGGTTCCCATATCGTGCGTGATGAGGAAAAGCGTCCGGTCTGCCATCTGTTGTTTTATCAGGACGAGAATCTGTGATTTCACTCCTGCATCCAGTCCTGATGTCGGTTCATCGGCAATGACAATATCCGGCTGGCAGGCAAGGGCGATGGCGACCAGGATCCGCTCCCGCATCCCGCCGGAGAACTCGTGGGGATAGCGTTCAGCGGCGCGTTCAGGTTCGTCAAATCCCATTGCGGCAAGCAGCCGGACCGCCTCGGCATGTGCCGCTTTTGCAGGAAGGATCTGGTGGATCAGGAGCGGTTCTGCAATCTGGCTCCCCACGGTTTTAACCGGGTTGAGGGTGTTTGCAGAGTTCTGCATAATCATGGCGATCTCTTTTCCGCGTATCCGCTGTATATCCGGTTCTGCTGCCTGAAGGATGTCGTGTTCCCGGTACCGGACAGCCCCGCCGATCCGGGCATTTTTCGGAAGGAGTCCCATCACTGCCATGCCAAGGACGGTCTTACCGCACCCGGATTCCCCGATGAGGGCGACATGGTCCCCCCGGGCAATATCAAGATTGACCGTTTCCACGGCACGGATACATTCAGAACGGGTCGAAAACCGGACGCTCAGGTCCTCAATGCTGATCAGGTTCATCCGCTGCCTCCTGATGGGGGTACCGTCATTTGTTCCGGGCTCATATCCGGTTCACCCCGACCCGGGGGTTGAATTTTTCCTCGAAACTATATCCAATCAGCGCAAGCGCAAGGGAGATGCCGATGACCGCGATTCCCGGCGGAAGGAGCCACCACCAGAGACCGAGGGCCATACCCCCGGAGGTATACGAGTTCTGGATCATCGTTCCCCAGTCAACGGTTGTCGTATCCCACAACCCGATGAAACTTAAGCCCACCCCCATCACGAGCATGCGCTGGGAGGATGAGACGAATTTCATCATGACCACCGGCATAACGTTTGGCAGGATATGCCGGGACATGATGTGGAAATCCGAGGCGCCGATTGCACGTGCTCCCTCCACGAAATTTGTCTGGGCAATGGAGAGTACCTGCGCCCGGATGATGCGGATGCCATAGATACTGCCAAGAATACCCATCAGGAGACTGATCTGCAGGACTCCCGGGGAAAAAAACGCAGTAAGGACAATGAGCAGGGGAAACATCGGGATCGGCATGAAAATGTCGATGGCTCTCGATACGATCTCATCGAGCAGGCCGCCGTAATACCCGATGACGATCCCCACACTGGTGCTGATCAGGACCGCCAACAGGGCAGAGCAGAACCCGAAGAGCAGGGTGATGCGTGCCCCGTAGACCAACTGGCTGAAAATGTCCTGCCCGAGATCGTTTGTTCCGAGCGGATGCCCGGTGCCGGGAGATTGCAGGGCGGCGCCGGTAATTTCTGTTGGACTATACGGGGTGAGTAAAGGTGCACAGAGCGCGATCGCAATATAGGCGCACAGGACTGCAACACTCCCCCACAGGATGATCTTCCTAGACATCTTTACCCATCCTGATCCGGGGATCGATAAGGGAGGAAAGGACATCGGCGACAAGCATTGCGGCAATCGAGAGGAAGGTATCTAAAAGGAAGATTCCCTCAAGAAGCGGCAGGTCGCGCATCCTGAGCGCTTCTGTTGTCAGGAGCCCGATCCCCGGCCAGGAAAAAACCGTCTCGATGAACACGTTTCCCATGATGATTGCAGCGAACTGGAACGTGGTGATCGTGATCATGGGGAGCAGGGCATTTTTCAACGCGTGGTTCCAGAGAATCCCGCGCTCGTCAAGCCCTTTTGCCCGTGCGGTGGTGATATATTCCTCGCCGATGACCGAGATCATCGAATTCCGCATCACGTAGTAGTTCCCCGTCGCGATGAAAAATGTCATAAGGGCGATGGGCAGGACCGCGTGGTAAAGCACGTCGGGGATACTGATCCCGGATGTCAGGATGCTGATGCTCGTGTACCCCCCGAGCGGGAACCACTTGAGATAAAACGCAAAGACCATCACTGCCATGATCGCCCACCAGAACTCCGGAATGGCCCGGATCGCGATCATGATATTGAAGAGGGCGAGATCCTTTTTTCCCCCGGATTTCCAGCCCGACCGTGCGCCAAGCACCGTGCCGATAAGGATCCCGAGAATAGTTGCGGGAATAAGGAGAACGAGCGACCATGAAAGTTTTTCCACGATCAGAGAGAAGACCGGGACGGAATAGGCATAGGAATATCCCCACTGTCCCTGCAGGATGTTCGAAATGTACAGGAGGTACTGTTCGGTCAGTGGAAGGTCAAGCCCGAACTGGTGATAGAACTGCATAACGGTCTCCTTCGGGAGGGCGTTTGTGAGGGAGAGCAGGTAATTGGTGATGTAATCCCCGGGCATCAGGTGCAGGAGGAAAAACGTGATAGTGACACTGACAAAAAAAGCCGCTCCGCTGTAGCAGAGTCTTTTTGCGAGATAATTCCCGGATATCACACGACTGCCCTCACGGTATGCGGTTTTGTCTTGTGCTGCATCTCAATTTTAGTCCCGGTGATTCATTGTCCGTTCGTCACGCACTTTTTCACGGTGATGGAAGTTGCCTGTTACTCTGGCAGGAAAACGGGACAAGGGAGAAAAAGCTGGGTCCTGGTGCTTCATCCCGTTTCCTCCCGAAAGTTACGATGAATGCACCGGTGTCAGGTTGGTGAGCACTTTTGGATCGAGAACACCATGGTATCCCGGCCCGATATCCCAGCCGGTGAACCGGTCCGACCGGTATGCAACGATGGTGTCGGTTGTGCAGACCGGGACGGATGGTATATCCCGGGCGAGAAGTTCCTGCATCCGGTAGGCGAGCGATTTGATCTTCGTCTGGTTGGGAGTATTCTGGATCTGGCTGACGAGCGCGTTGTATTCAGGATCATTGTAATTATAATAATTCTTGTCCTGGGTGGGTGTGACGGCAAAATTCACCAGTGAATCGGCATCGTCGTGCAGCGTCACGGGGAACCCGTCGATAAAGACCGCGTTCTTGTTGATTGCCGTCCGGTACTGGGTCTGGTCGTCATAGGAGAGCGTGCTCACGGCAATTCCCAGTTTCTCCCAGTCATTCTTTAAGACGGTCACGATTTTTTGTTCGCCACCGTTTGGTGCACCCTTTCCCCCGAGCGGGATGGTGACAGTCACGGGCTTCTTATCCGGGCCGATAAGGTCGCCTTCCGTGTTCGTGGCAAATCCTGCACCCGCGAGGATCTCCGCCGCCTTGGTCAGGTTGTAATCGTACATTCCAACTTCCGCCGGGTTGACGTAATCCCCGGCAAGGCCTGGGATTAAAAAGGTGGTGTCGGTAGTCCGGCCGGTCCCGAACAGGTTACTGATGGTGTCCCGGTCAATGGCATGACTCATCGCGTGGCGGAACGCGGAGTTGTTTGCCGGGTACTGGTTCATGTTGAACGCGACTTCATAGGCTCCCGTGTCGTTGATCGTGTAGAGCCCGATATTTTTCTCTCCTTTAAGGCTTCCTGCAACGGCAGGGGTAATACCGCTTACCACATCGATATCGCCGTTTTTGAGTGCCAGTACCTTACTGTCTGCATTGGTGATCACCGTGAGGATGACACCGGAAATTTCCGGGACCGTTCCATAATACTGATCATTGACGGTATATGCGAAGTAGCCGGCTTCTGCATTTGAAAATTTAAAGGGACCCGTACCGATGAACTGCGTATCCTGGTAGTGCTGGGGGTCGGTAATGTTCTCCCAGAAATGTTTCGGGGATATGGTGATCCCCGGCTGACGCGAGATCTGGTCAAGGAACCCGGAGTATGAAGTTTTCAGGGTGAAGACTGCCGTGTGATCGTCAGGGCACGAGATGGACTGGACATCCTTGAACACAAATCCAAGAGTGAGGTTTTTTGCCTTCATGTAATCGTTGGTGAACTTTACATCTGCGCACGTGAAGGGAACGCCGTCATTCCATGTTGCGTTTTTTGCGAGGTGGAATGTCCAGGTCTTTGCATCGTCAGAAACCTCCCACGTCTCCGCAAGAGCCGGTGCAAATTTGCCGTTCGGAGCCTTAATCACCAGCCCTTCGTAGGCAAGACCACTCGCTGGCACACCGCCTTTCTGCATGACGCTCGTATAGGTCAGCGTGGAGGCGGAATCGACCGGGATGATGACGCCGGTAGTAGATATGTGCGTCTGGTTTCCTGTTCCTGCGGCTGATGATGCGTCACTTACACACCCGGAGATGGCACAGTATACCAGGATGGCACCGGCACACAGGACAAAAAAAATACTGGTGCACCGCTCGTTTTGCAGCATGGAATGATTCATCTCTAAAAACCTCGGACGTCCTGTAATCACGGAATCGTAGTGATCATTCAGATCCGGAGTTATTTAACAATTTTTCTTTAATCTTTCTGGAAAGTACATCATTAGAAATTTACAATGCGGGTTGAACAGTCCCGTTTCAATAGTAATCGGGATTTTTAGTGCGGTCCTTTATTTCAGATGGGATTAATACCCCCAAACCCGGGGGAGTGATAATCACTCAATGTCCATGAGGATACTTTAGAGAATTACTGATTACACCGGATGAGAAGCCTCCGGAACAGGTTTGACCCCGGAAAGACCCGTGTACCCTGGCAGCGTTCTTTTAGCCCGGGGTCCTGCCAGGATTTTTTTATGACCATGGGTACCTGCGCGGGAACCGTCCCTGAGATCCGGGGATACACCCCGGTACATATCCCGATGTTTATATTTTATGATTAACAATTTTTAAAAATAAACCGTTTTAACAAAACTTATAAGATCGTGCGTACAATTTTGAAAAGATCAACATGGGTTCAGCACACGATATCATGCAGACATTTGCATACAAGGAGATCCGTGCACATTTCAGGGAATATGATGGATGGGAGTGTAAAGAGGTTCCATCGCCGAGTACTCGCGATATGACCTGCATCCTTTCCCGGGAGGTCCGGGGAAGGAAAGAGTCCGTGGCTCTTGTGGTGTCCTACGATGAAGAGCCATCCACGCTGTCGCTTGAGGTATTGGCCGCCTCCTTAAACGGAAAGGCACTCAAAGGACAGTACCTGATCGTCCCGAAAGCCGCCAACGTTTCGGCCATCCCTGAGCCGGTTCATGTCATCACCATGGATGCGTTCGGGTTTGTGGAGGGAAAACTGGTCTGGCTCACAAAAAAGAAGAACGCAAAGCACTACCCGCAGCCCGAAACGCCGGCGAAGGCGGAAGCTGCCGTTTCGGCCTGCGAGCCTCACGTGGCGTGAAGAGGAAAGCATCCGGAAAAAGGGTATTCCGGGTAATCTCCCCGGTCTGCCAGTTTTTTTTATTTTTCGCAAACGCTGGTGAACTTTGTCATGAAAATTTTGAAAACTTCAGACGATGGAGCCGGCAAATGGAAATTTGAGTTTGGAGTGCAAAATTTTCATTGCTTTGGTGCGAAGTCTTTGACTTCATGCGGGTTTTTTTGGAAAGTTCACCAACCTTGCCGGACTTTTTTATAAAATCCCGGTAACCTTGTTGGACTATTTTCAAAAAGTCCGGTAACTTTGCCGGGCAATTTTAGAAAAGTCCGGTAACCTTGTTGGACTATTTTGAGAAAGTCCGATGACTTTGCCGGGCTTTTTTTGGAAAGTCCGGTAAAGTCCCTTGGCAGATCAGGAGTGGAAAGGTGTGTTTTTGACCCTCTTTTTTTCCGGAAAGTTCGATAACGTTGCCGGACAATTTTTAAAAAGTCCGGGAACTTTGGCGAGATTTTTAGAAAATTCCGGTAACCTTGTTGGACTATTTTCAAAAAGTCTGATAACTTTGGTGAGCTTTTTTAGAAAAGTCCGATAACTTCACTGGACTTTTTCCGGAATTGCCTGCCCGGGGCCCGGAGTTTTTCGGAAAAGAGCGGGGTTGGCCGCACGATCTGGCGGGCTTTGGAAACGGGTTGAGAAGATGGGGGCTGTCGCCCCATATCCCCACGAGCGAGCAGTGCCGCCGCCTCAAGGGATCAGGTGAGCGCACGTTCATTTGAGATTGCCGGCCATCCCCTGTTTGATCATCTCCATTGCTTCCTGGATTGTCTCCCTCGCATCCTCGCGCTCAATCCGGTAGAGTTTCTGTAAGGGGCCAAGGGCCCGGGGATCCCCGAGCATGCCCAGTGCCCAGGCAGCTTTTAACCGTACCCGTGCATCGTCATCCCACAGGGTGTCGATCAGCGGCTCTACGGCCCGGGGATCTCCCAGCCGTCCCAGCGCTTCCGCCGCATTCCACCGCGTCCCTTCATTATCGTCGGAGAGCTTTTCAACCAGGATTTTAAAAGTGTTCGACGTAATTTGTCACCTTCACCCGGGGGTTTGATTCTATGTAGTGCAACCTTCCCGGAACAAACACCGCAAAACCCGGGAAAAACAAATGTATCCGGAAACACCGGATCGATCTCCCCCAATCCAAAAATCCAAAAAGAAAAAATCCGGGCCTGTTCCTGGATAAAAAAATTACTCCATCCCATAGGGCTTATTTACCCGGAGGCAGTGCGCCAGATCGGCAAGGATCGGCTCGATCGCTTTCTCCCTGCGGTACCGCTCCGCCATCTGCTCGGCAAGGCTGCCCTTATGGATCCGGCTCTCAATAACCGGAAGGTACTGCCGCTCTTCAGCGGTTGCCTTCTGCCATGCACAGCGGTACAGCGCTTCAAGTTCCGGCCGGAGCCCGGCCGTGCCCTTCTCTATCGCCGTTTCCGTGAGTGCGAGCAGCGCGTCCTGGTCGCTCTCGACCGGGAGCGTCGGGCAGCGCAGGAGCGAGGTCACCAGCGCAGCGACTGCCATATCGGAGCGGACGCACTCCTGTTCGTCCGGCGCCTTGATCTCCAAGCAGCCCCGGGAGAACCGGATGATAATCCCGCTCGAATTCAGCCATTCCTCACAGAGGATCCCTGCATCCCGGGCCCGGAGTTCTTTATAAATCTGTTCCTGCGCCTTCTGGTACTCCGCCACCGACCTGATCCGCTCCGGGATGATACCGTTACAAATCTGCGGGATCTCCTTCTGGTTCTCCCGGTAATAGATGAGCCGGTTATCCATTGTCCCGGTCAGACTGCCCTCCACCATGGGGGAAGATGCCGTGAGCGCAACAAGATACGGGAGAAGGGTGCGGATCCGGTTGTACTGCATGAGCAGGTCTTTTTCTCCCGCGTACGAGAGGTTGACCTGGAGCGCCTGGATGTTGAGCCAGCCGTGCTGATGAATATTAAAAAGCCGGTCATAGGTCTCGTAGTACTCCCCTTCATCGTGATCCCAGACGGCAGTCCGGTCGAGCGTCACGGTAGGATGCATCCCGAGCCCGAGAAGGTGATACTGCGTGGGGAAGATATGGTAGAATTTCCTGATCCCCGCCATGAGCATCGCTTCGAGCGCCACCGGGCCGGATGCCGGTACACGCGGGAGAAATTCGAGCACGTGTTTCTGGAGTTCCTTCCCGAGTTTTGTCTCACCAAAAAGGATCTCGCTCTCAAAACTCCCGCAGATCGATTTGATGATCTGGTCGGAGACGGGAAGTGCCGTAAAATGTGCGTCGTTCACCGAGTATTCGTGTTCTGTACCAATCGTCATACGTACCGGGGTCCCCGGGGGATCTCCACAACCAGATCCGTCTCGGGCTCGTCAATCCGGTTGATCTCCGCGATCTCTGCATCCGTGAGGTGTGCGACGAGATGTGAGATATTCTTCAGGGCCAGGTCGTACTGCTGCCCGTACGCCTCGGGAACCTCTTTTAAGAGCGTGACGATAGGGCAGATAGACGCGTGCTTTAAGAAGATCCGGATCGTGTCGCCTTCCACATCGAAGGTAAACGGCCCAGCCCGGCAGGTCTCAGGTTTTATCGCGTGGATCATGCACATGCCGTCCTTCATGAGGATGCAGGTATTGTCGGGATTTGTCCGGAGCCTTCGGTACCCGTTGGTCTCAAACGCAGCCGGGGATACTCCCGCTGCGATCAATCTCTGGTGGCAGTTCATGGATATGGGGGGATGCGCGTCATCGCAGCAGTGCCCCCCGCATTTCATACAGATATCTTCAGCCCGAAGCGGCCAGTTTTCCGTCACTATTTATCACGCTGCAAAAAGGTGGTCGATGATCCGTTCGTAGACCTGGGGATAACAGGCATCCTCACCGCTCTCAAGCGACGGGTTGTCGTTTACCTCAATCACACGGGCATCGCCGTTGTTGTTCTTGATATCTACGCCATATAGTCCATTGCCGATCGCGTCTGCCGCGTCAATCCCGAGCTGGATGACATTTGGCGGCACCGCAATCTCGGGCACGCTCTCCACGCCGCAATACACGATATGACCGTTCACGGAGGCCTGGATCTTAAAGGTTACCGAGGGGATCGTGTACTTACAGGCATACAGGAGTTTCCCGCCAAGCACACCGACCCGCCAGTCGTACGTGCTCTCTACGAACTGCTGGACGACGATCCAGTCCGACATCTTGATAAACCGTCGGGCGACCCGGAAGAACCCGGCGATGTCCGTGACCTTTTCGACCCGGAGAGAGAACGAGGTCGAGGGTTCCTTGACGATCAGCGGCGTCCCCAGCGTATCGAAGAGCTGCGAGACCCGTTCGACCGAGAGATCGTTTTTCGAGAGGAAGACCGTCTTCGGGAGCGCGACGTTCTTTTTCTGGAGGTGGGAGTACATGTTGATCTTGTCGCCGCAGATCTGGATGGAATCCGAGTCGTCGATGACCGGGATGCCGTGGAAGTCGGCCATGCGGGCGGCGACGTACGTGATATTCATCGGGTCGGTCCGGGCCCGGATGAAGAGCGCGTCCATTTTCGGGATCTTGTTGATGTCGACCGGGAAGAGAAACTCCACGTCATGTCCCTGATTCTCAGCCACGTCCCGGCAGTGGATCAGGGCGCTGAGCTGCTCGGCGTTGGAAAGGGTTTTTCTATCAACAAATATTCCAAGCCGGGTCATAAAAACTCCTGCTCGTCCCGGTATGCGGCAAGGAGCGCGCGCTCTTTTTCTGTGAGATGGGTGTAGCGCGTGGGTGCCAGGGACGAGAGTGCGATCTGTTTTCCGGTCCTTACAAAGACCATGCTCACGAGCGGGATGGAAAAGAGCTCGTAGATCATCGCTGCATATCCGGCGATCTCTGCACAGCTCCCCGCGGTCCGGCCAAAGACCGCCGTGCAGGTATGGATGGTTGCGCCATCGTCGAGTTTCTGGTAGCAGAACGGGTACTTGCCCTTATTCGTGATATGCTTGACGACGTCCTTTGCCTGCTCGTTGTCCTGCACGACAAAGAAGTCAGAAGCGGTGGCAAAGTAATTGAGCCCGTAGAGGATCGCCGGGAGCGGGACGTAAGCCTGCGAGATGCCCCACTCCATGACCGGGATGCCGGTAAGTTTTGCCCGCTCAAGACAGATGGGTACGACGAATGCATCGAGGACGTTGCGGCTTGACGGGTGGATATTTTCCCCGGAGAGTTCACGTTCGAGGATGGTGTAGTAGGCCTCGGTCTTATACGAGTAGTCCTCCGCGATGACATGGTATGCATGGTCCCTTCTCACAACGGCAAGGGAATCCCGGGTCATCGCCGGTTCCTTCTTTGGCACGGGGTGGGCATGAGGTACACCGGCCTCGGCCCGTGCGTGTATCTGGGAAAGGAGTTTCTCCCGCGCGGTCGCCCGTCGGTTCATGCCGGGCCGGGCCAGGGGATTTGCGGGACCTGATGCAACCGTACTCTCTGTCTGTAGCTCGTCCCCGTGCTCCCGGGGCTCACTCCATCGATCGTTCATCCGCAGATCAGCTCGTGTTCCACCCTCGCAGATGTATCCCGGGGGCCGGGGATTCCCGGTACAGATCTGCCCAGGGAACGGTGGTCCCGGGCAGAATGAGTGAACTGGGCAAAAGCATGATCCAAAAACTCACGCGCTGCATCCATTGTACAGCGTGTCATTACAAAAGAGCGGGAAAACGCGAACCGTTTAGCCACTTCATCATCGTCGTCGTTGCTGACACTGACGGTCATGTTCAACACTAATCCAGCACGAAAGTGTGGACTATTCTATCTTCCTCTATAGGTGCAGGGCTTTAAAAGAATTTTGCACGGGACCATACCTTGGGATGACTACTGTTCATAATAGGCATCACGGGGTGGGGAACGGGGTGGTTTTCGGGGACCATGCCGCGCACGGTCCGGGCGTTCATGAATGAGGACTCCCGGAGTTCGTACGAAGGTGACACCCCCCTCCCTGATATATAAGAAGGGGGTGGGAGGTCACGCTTCTAAAAAATTGGTCGGGGGGGTGGGGTACCTCTCATTTTTGCGAGTGGGGGGTACCCCACGGCCCGATCTTTTTATTTGGATAATCAGTCTGTGCCATAGATACGGGGGGATGTCAACTTACGTCCTTACCGTATATCCCCGCTCGTTGAGCACCCGGATCACCAGCTTATCCCACCGGGCGTCATCCTGCTCATTCACCGGGTCGATGCACTCCTCAAAAATACGGGAAACCAGCGGATCTTCCCAGCAGAGATACCGTGAGAACATGATCCTGCCCACCCGCCGGCCGGTACTGTTGACGATAAGCATCCTCCAGCAGCCGTAGTCCCGGCAGATTTCAGGCCGGGTCAGGTGCACCGTGCAGAACGCCTTTTCCGAGCCCGGCTGGTGCCGGAAGAACGGGCAGGCCTCGGGGAGTTTCGTAAAGATGCTCTTGTCATCATATAGAGTGTACTTATCGGCATCCACGGTCACGACATCAGACTCGTTCGTGTACCGGTTGAAGACAACGAACTCATAGTTCCCGTGATCTTCGGTGATGCTGTGCACCAGCCCAAGGTGACTGCAGCATTCCCCGCACTGCTCGCAATAAAAGACCATGCGATTTTTTAGCTCCTTATTATATTCCGGAGTAAGCAGTCTGCCTTTTTAAGAGCACCGGTATTACGTGTGCCCTGCCGGAAGGGAGGCCGGAACAGGGGAGGAAATGAGGCTTACAGGAGAGAACAATTCCGGCACGTTGTCGTAGGGGATAGTTCCCCAAGGTTTTATACCGGTCTGGTACAAAACTAATCCTGTTTCATGGATATTCTTACCATCGTCCTGACCATCGCCGGGCTCTGCCTGTTCGAGACCATCACGAGCATTGACAATGCCATTATCAATGCCGAGGTCCTCTCGACGATGTCGCAAAAGGCGCGGCGCTGGTTCCTCATCTGGGGACTGTTGTTTGCCGTCTTTGTGATCCGGGGAGCGCTGCCGTGGCTGATCGTCTGGATATCCACCCCGTCTCTTGGGCCCGTCGGGGCGCTCACCGCGACGTTCTCAAGCGATCCTGCCGTAGTCGCCGCAATCGAACAGTCTGCGCCCGTGCTGTTGATCGGCGGCGGCGTGTTCCTTATCTTCCTCTTCTTCCACTGGCTCTTTTTAGAAGAGAAGGCATTTGGTCTTCGCGGCGAGCGTTTTATCGCAACAAAAGGCGTCTGGTTCTTTGCCATTGTCTCTATCCTCCTCGCGGTCATCGTCTGGCTTGCACTTGGGAAAAACCCGATGATGGCTTTCGGGGCGGTAATCGGGTCAACCGCGTTTTTCATTGTCCACGGTTTCCGGCAGAATGCCGAAGAGCAGGAACGAAAAATGGTTTCGGGCGACATCTCGGATGTCAGCAAGATCTTCTACTTAGAGATCATCGACGCCACGTTCTCCATCGACGGCGTTCTGGGTGCCTTTGCCTTTACGATGGCAGTCCCGCTCATCATCATCGGAAGTGGTCTCGGGGCGTTCCTCGTCCGGGAAATGACAATCCGGAACGTGGACTCGATCAAGAAGTACCGGTACCTGAAAAACGGTGCGATGTACTCGATCTTCTGCCTTGGGGTCATCATGATCCTCGACAGTTTCGGCTTTGACATCCCCGCTTTTGTCTCGCCGGTTATTACGTTTGCGGTCGTCGGGTACTTCCTGTATATGTCCATCAGGGCCGGGCCGCCGACAGAATCCGCGTGAGATTACAAAGACACAAAAACTTGTCCTTGAAAAGAAGAGATTTACCGCGACCCGTATGACCGCACATGGTCACGGGAATTACGGTACGGTTCAGAAACCGGATTTTTTTCATCGTACATTCTCATATCAACCCGGCCGTACTGGTCACGGTCCTTCCCGACAGGACAGACCTTGATACAGCACCCGCACGGGGAAAGAAACCGCTGGAGCAGCTCCTCCGACCGGGTGGCGCATGCGATCTTGTCGGTGAGTTCCTGCGGGTAACCACCTTCACGGACCGCAGAGACCGGGCAGACCTTAACACACCTCTGGCACCGGGTACAGAGCGGGTCTTCAAGCACCCAGTCAGCAGGGAGTTCTGCAGCGGTCAGGACGGAGGTAAACCTGACCCGGGGGCCGTACTGCGGGGTGAGAAGCATGTTGTTGAGCCCGAAGTTCCCGAGTCCTGCGCAATATGCCGCATGCCGGTGCGAGAAGAACGCAAACGGTTTCTCCTTAAGGACGCCAATTGACCCGTACCCGTCCCGGGGCACCCAGACCGACGGGTAGCCTTTTTCAGAAAGGAATGTCGCGATGCGATAACCGCAGGAGTCCAGCTCGGTATTGACTGTCCGGTACAGTTCATGGTACCAGAGGGAAGGGGCAGTATCCACGATGGGCAGGCTGACCGGAAACCCGATCACGATCACGGTTTTTGTCCCGGGAAAGACGGAGGCAGGCCGGAATGCCTCCGGCACCCACGGTTCAAACGGGGGATCATTCCAGCGATCAGCCGGGGCAAACCCCACGAGGGGGATGTCCATATTGTTGCATTTCCGGAGGATCTGACGCCGGAGGATCGTGCTCATGGATCAACGGTTGCATGGGTAAGAATAAGAGGTTGTCCATGGGTCATGGATATACGGGAAAAAAGAGCCGGGTGCCGGGTGCTCACCAGACGACACCATGGATAATAAACACCCAGTACAGCGCGACTGCAAAGATCCCGCCTCCAAGCGTCGCAAGGAAATTTGTTCCCGCGTTGCCCAGGTACCCCTTGTTTTCCAGAACCGCCCCGACAAGGCTGTCAAGATTGGTACCGACAAATCCCGTGATCGTGCAGATAACCATCATCCACGGAGTTATGAGGTTTAACTCCAGTGCGACGAGCGACACGACAAAACTCCCCAGTAATGAAACCAGTTCCCCTTTTAGCGAGACGCCACCGTTGGTACCGATCGGCACTTTGCGCAGCGTTGTTATCAGGTAGGGAATCCCGCCGGTCACGCCGATCTCGCTTGCCATCGTATCCGCCGCCGCTGTGGCCACGCTCCCAACGTACATCACGATAAAGATCGGCTGGACGAACACGCCATACAGCACTGCCGCCGCGCACGCAACAATCCCGTTTGCAAAGACGTTCCTGTACCCCCGCGCCCCGCTCTGGCCCTGCTCGACGCCAATCCGTTTCTTGTACTCGAACTTGTACCGGGTGCAGACCGAACCGAGGATAAAGAACGAGAGCATGACAAGCAGCCATGTAGCGTCGGCAAAGACCAGCAGGATAACCCCGACAAGTGCAATCGAGAAGAGCCCCGAGAGGTCGGCAGTCTTCGCCCGGAACGCGAAGTACCCGAAAACAAATGCGATGGAGACCGCGACAACAACAATCTCAATGTCGACCGTATAATTGAGTTCCTTTATCAGGTACATTGTCATCGCGATACCGATCCCTTCAATGACGAGCGAGTCCTCGAATTTTAACAGGATCACTTTTAAGAGCACCGCAGCGATGATACCAAAGATGACCATCAGGAAGGCTTGTTCATGGAGGTACACCATGACGAGCAGCCCCGCCCATGCTGTCGTGATGACGTAGTAAAAATACGTATTAAGATCGTCGGCCCCGGTCTGGAAGACCAGTTCGCCAAGGGTCATCATCGCAAGTGTTGTCGCAAGGACAACAAACGGGAGGAGATTGACTGCGTAGAGACAGGAAAGAATACAGAATACGTAGGCCAGGTATTTTGTACCAATGAAGCGCCAGAGGATCAGGGAAAAGAGGATAATAATAAGCGCCATCAGCCAGTGGGGTTGTACATAGGGGCCGACAAGAACTACTCCACCGGCGAGTGCCGCTGCATATCCCAGTCCCCGCTGCTTCGCCATTGTTAAAGACATTTGTTTTCAGATGTCAAGAGCCTTATCGTTATTTTCTTTTGACAAATCCCGTTTTTACTTCCCGCTTTTCTGGTATCGATACGATCACTATATTTTATAAAACGACCAATCCGGTACGGAATGGTTTCGTCTGATCAGCTGCCAAAAAACTATGATTTTGCCGTGGTGGAAGAGCGCTGGCGGAATACCTGGCGCGACGAGGACCACTATTTTGACACGAACTCGAAAAAGCCGCAGTTCGTGATCGATACACCCCCACCCTACCCGACCGGCAATTTCCATATCGGTAATGCACTGAACTGGTGTTATATCGACTTTTTCGCCCGGTACAAGCGGATGAAAGGTTACAACGTGATGTTCCCCCAGGGGTGGGACTGCCACGGCCTTCCGACCGAGGTAAAAGTCGAGGAACTCAACCACATCACGAAAAACGATGTCTCCCGCGAGGAGTTCCGGCGGATGTGCCGCGAACTCACGGAGAAGAACATTGAGCAGATGCGGCTCACGCTCCGGCGCATGGCGTTCTCCACGGACTGGTCGAACGAGTACATCACGATGACGCCGAAGTACTACTCAAAGACCCAGCTCTCGTTTTTGAGGATGCTTAAGTCAGGCTATATTTACCAGGACGAGCACCCGGTCAACTATTGCACCCGGTGCGAGACGGCGATCGCGTTTGCGGAGGTTTCCTACGAAGACCGCGAGACGCAGCTCAACTTTTTTGATTTCGACGGCGTCGAGATAGCAACCACCCGGCCAGAACTCCTTGCCGCCTGCGTCGCGGTCGCGGTGCACCCGGCAGACGACCGGTACCATAACCTGAAAGGAAAATCCCTCACGGTGCCGCTCTTCGGCCACGCGGTCCCGGTCGTGCAGGACGAGGCAGTCGACCCGAAGTTCGGGTCCGGTGCGGTCATGATCTGTACGTTCGGGGACAAGCAGGATGTCCACTGGTGGAAGCAGCACAACCTCCCGCTCAGGAAGGCCATCGACCGCAAGGGGAAGATGACCGATATATCTGGGAAATACGCCGGTCTTTCCACCACTGAATGCAGGAAGGCCATCCTCGCGGATATGAAGGCGGCCGGTATCCTCAAAAAACAGGAGAAACTGGAGCAGCGCGTCGGTACCTGCTGGCGCTGTAAGACGCCAATCGAGATCCTCTCGGGCCGGCAGTGGTTCATCCGGATCAAGCAGCAGGAGATCCGGGACGCAGCGCACCAGATCAAGTGGTATCCCGAGCATATGCTTCTCCGGATGGAAAACTGGATCGACCAGATGGAGTGGGACTGGTGCATCTCCCGGCAGCGGATCTTTGCGACCCCGATCCCGGTCTGGTCCTGTAACAAGTGCGGCGAGATCGTGGTGCCGGATGAGAAGGATCTTCCCTGCGACCCGACGCTTACAAAACCCAAGCACCCCTGCCCGAAGTGTGGCGGGAACGAGTTTACCGGTGAAGAGGACGTGCTCGATACCTGGATGGACTCGTCCATCTCGGTCTTAAACGTGACCGGCTGGGACGGTTCAGGAAAGCCGAAGATCTTCCCGGCGCAGATTCGGCCGCAGGGCCACGATATCATCCGGACCTGGGCGTTCTACTCGATCCTGCGCTCGGTCGCGCTCACCGGGAGCAAACCCTGGGACCAGATCCTCGTGAACGGCATGGTGCTCGGCGAGGACGGCTTCAAGATGAGCAAGAGCCGGGGCAATGTGATCGTCCCCGAAGAACTGGTGGGACGGTACGGTGCAGATGCGCTCCGGCAGTGGGCGGCAACCGGCGCGGCCCTTGGGTCCGATATCATGTTCTCCTGGAACGACGTGATCGCCGCGTCCCGGTTCCAGACCAAGCTGTGGAACATCGCGAAGTTCGCGCTCATCCAGCTCGAAAAGGAAGGCATCGATGAGAACGCGCCGGTGACGGCACTTGCCGACCGGTGGCTGCTTGCCCGGCTCTCCGACACGGTAGAAACGGTCAGCGCGAGGATGGAGAACTACGAGTTCGATGAGGCGCTTAAGGCGATACGGGAATTTGCCTGGGACGTGCTCGCCGACAATTACATCGAGCTTGCGAAGGGACGGCTCTATACTGAAGGCGCGTCGAGAAAGAGCGCCTGCCGCGTACTCTATGCCGCGTACGATGCGCTCTGCCGGATGCTAGCGCCGTTTATCCCGTACTTTGCCGAGGAGTGCTACTCGTATCTTAACAAGGGGAGTGTCCACAAACAGCCCTGGGTCTCGTTTACCTTTGACGATCCCGCGGCCCGGACCGAAGGCGACCTGCTTGTTAAGGTCGTCTCCGAGGTGCGCAAGTACAAGCATGACAACGGCCTCGCCTTAAATGCCCCGCTCGGGAAGGTCACGGTCTATGCCCCGCATACCGCAAACGATGAAGGGGACACGGCCCGGACCCTGAACGCGGATGTCCACTGGAGGACCGACAAGGCGCATCTCGATAAGGTGGTTTCGGGCATCGATTTCAACCGCTCGGTTGTCGGCCCGACATTCAGGAAAGATGCGGGCGCATTCATGGAAGCAGTCAAGGCGCTCCCGGCCGAAGAGCTCGCCCATCCGCTAAAAACGATAAAGGTGAACGGGAAGGATCTCGATGTTCCCGAAAATGCATTCACGCCGAAATATTCCTACGTGGAAGAGGGCGCGAAAGTTGATGTGATTACGATCGGCGATGTGATCGTGACGGTGGCGGGGAAGGAATAACTTCTTTTTTTAAAGAATTCGTTGTTGACTGTGAACGGGCCGGATTATTTATTTTTCCGGGAATCTCTTTTCAGGTTCTTTGATTTTCCGGCCTTTTTTCCGGTAGCTGCTTCCTTACTCCTGACATACAATTCCCAGGCAATCATCACCACAAGAACGAAGGCGACCACCCACCAGATATGAAGCGGGAGCAGACCGATTAGGGGAATCGTAAAGAGAGCTTTTCCCACAACCCAGTTTTTCTCCACCGGTTCGATGTTTTGAATATCACCAACCGGAAGGTACCCTCCTTCATCGCTTACTGGGTTATTGTCCCCTTTGGTGATGTACCCCCCGTGCGTCGTTACATTACCGTACCAAATAAAACCGGTCCCGTTTGACTCATACGATGCGGGCAGGCGGTAATGGTCTGTAGAGTAACTGAATCCATCACCAAGGGACGTCAGCGTGAGGTTCCCTTGCGGAGGGTTGACCCCTGTATAGAGGATCTTATAGCCTTCAACGGTTGCGTTGCTTATCTCAAGAGGGAGATACTTGGTTGGAGTCGCTGCGCCCCTATAGAAATTGAAATAATACGGTTCAGGCTCTCCCGCATCGACCCAGGTCATGGCCCGGTGGATGATTGGAGTGTGGCTTGAGAGCGGAAGCAGGCCGATCTGAGCCCAGAAATCTGTCTCACCGTTGGGGCGATAGATGATCACGTCGCCGTAATCGCCGAACTTCTGGTACCCGGTTGCATGTGCCTCATCCCAGG